>Ga0102953_1000175_pt1 | contig 44143 bp, 41 predicted proteins | sample SalPon2A_C_D2_MG_FD_78509 | JGI IMG/M metagenome (GOLD analysis project Ga0102953, IMG submission 78509) | Soil microbial communities from South San Francisco under conditions of wetland restoration - Salt Pond MetaG R2A_C_D2_MG | ecosystem: Environmental > Terrestrial > Soil > Wetlands | place...
CGTCCCCGAGGCCGGCGCCGTCGAACGCGAAGCCGACCACCCGCACGTCCCAGGCGCGGCGCTCGGCGAGCACCGAGGCGATGTGGGCCCGGTGGTGCTGGACGGCGAGCGTGCGCCCGGCCAGGGACCTGGCGAAGCGGCTGGAACGGTAGTCGGGATGGAGGTCGTGCACCACCCGGGCGGCGCGCGGGTCGGCGCCGTACATGGCGGTGAGGTCACCAACGGCCTCCTCGAAGGCGAGCGCCGCGTCGAGATCGTCCAGGTCACCCAGGTGCTGGCTCACGAACGCCTGGCCGGCGATCGCCAGCGTGATGCTGTTCTTGAGCCCCGCCCCCAACGCCAGGATGGGCGGCGTGGCGGCGAAGCGGGGATCGCTCACCACCGGCGCCGGGGCGTAGCCCCGCGCGCGGCGCAGCGCCGTCGGCACTCCCCCGAGCACGGCGACCACCGAGTCGTCGATGCGTCTGGCGATGGGCCGCTCCCCGAGCAGGTAGGCGTCCGCCAGGCCGGACAGGGTGCGGAGCGCGTCCTCGTCGCGGTAGGCGATGGGCTCGGACGAGCGGTTGGCGCTGGTCATCACCAGCAGCTCGGGTGCGCCGGCGGCGAACAGCAGGTGATGGAGCGGCGCATACGGGAGCATCACGCCGAGATCGGCGTTCCCGGGCGCGAGCGCCTCCATCAGCGCGTCGTGCAGGTCGCCCCGCCGCTTCGCCAGCAGCACGATCGGGCGGGCGGGGGAGCGCAACGCGTCCAGCTCCGCTTCGTCGGGCGCGGCCACGGTGCGCAGCGCGTCGAGGTCGCGGGCCATCAGCGCGAACGGCTTCTCCTTGCGGACCTTGCGCTCCCGAAGCGCGGCGACCGCCGCGGCGTCCCGTGCGTCGCAGGCCAGGTGGTAGCCGCCGATCCCCTTCACCGCCACGATCTCGCCGGAGGCCAGGCGCGTGGCTGCCGCGGCGACGGGGTCGGCGCAGGGCACCGCCCGGCCGTCGGCGTCGAGCAGCCGGTAGGCCGGGCCGCATTCGGGGCAGGCCACCGGCTGCGCGTGGAATCGGCGGTCGCCCGGGTCGCCGTACTCCGCCAGGCAGCGCGGGCACAGCTCGTACGCCTCCATGGTGGTGTGCGGCCGGTCGTACGGCAGCGCCGTGACGATCGAGTAGCGGGGCCCGCAATTGGTGCAGTTGATGTAGGGGTACGCGAAGCGCGGATCGCCCGGATCGAAGAGCTCGCGAAGGCAGTCGTCGCACACCGCCAGGTCGGGGGAGATGAGGGTGGTGGGCCCGGCACCCGCCGCACTCTCCCGGATGGCGAACGGCCGCACGTCGTCGCCGGCGCCGCCGCGCTCGATCTCGAGCAGGGAGTCGATGCGCGCCGCCGGCGGGCACTCCTCGCGCAGGGCTCGCGCGAAGCTCGCCAGGGCGGCGTCGGTGCCGGCGGCCTCGATCAGCACGCCGTCGCCGTCGTTCAGCACCCAGCCGCCGAGCCGGTGGCGGAGGGCGACACGGTAGACGAAGGGGCGGAAGCCGACGCCCTGGACGATGCCGCGCGCACGCAGCAACACGCGCGCGACGCCCGCCGTGGCGGCGTCAGCGCGCTGCGGTGCCGGCGGCGCCGAGCTTCTCGTCGAGGTAGGCATAGAACGACCCCATGCCCGCGCCGGTGCGCGCAGACACGGCGAACACCGTGGCCTGAGGGCACTCCGCGTCCAGGTTGGCGCGCAGGGCGGCTTCGTCGAACCCGACCGCCTCCGCGAGGTCCATCTTGTTGACGACGACGGCGTTCGCGGTCTTGAAGATGCGGGGGTACTTCAGGGGCTTGTCCTCCCCCTCGGTCACGGAGACGAGGACCACGCGCAGCCCCTCGCCGAGGTCGTACGCCGCCGGGCAGACCAGGTTGCCGACGTTCTCGACGACGAGCAGCCGCTTGCCTTCGAGCGTCAGGCGCTCGGCGGCGCCCGCCACCATCGCCGCTTCCAGGTGGCACACGCCGCCGGTGGTGATCTGCACGACCTCCGCGCCCGAGGCGTGGAGGCGCTCGGCGTCACGATCGGTGGCGAGGTCGCCGACGATGACGGCCGCGGGCAGGTCGCGCCGGTCCTGGAGCAAGCGGGCCAGGAAGGTGGTCTTGCCCGAGCCGGGGGAGGAGAGCACGTTGAGCGTCAGCAGGCCGAAGCCCTCGAACCGCGCGCGGTTCGCCGCCGCGATCTCGTCGTTCCTCGCGAGCACGCCCTTCTCGACGTCGATGATGCGACCGCGCTCGGTCCCGTGAGCGCTGAGCAGGCTGATCCCCACGCTGCGGCTCTCCGGCATTCACATCACCTCGACGTAGCTGACCTCGAGCTCGAGCCCGGCGCGGATGTCCCCGCTCGCCCGGCCGCAGCCGGGGCACCGCGCGATGCCGTGCCGGTCGTCGACGTCGAAGTCCTCGTCGCAGCCGGCGCAGTGGCAGCGGAGCGGGACGGCCTCGACCACCAGGTCCGCGGCCTCGGCAGGGGTACCGCGGCGCGCGATGTCGAAGGCCGTTCCGAGCGCGTCCGCCTCCACGCCGGCGAGCGCGCCGATGCGCAGGCCCACGCACGTCACGCGGCGCGCGCTTCCCAGGCGGGCGGTCTCGAGCGCGATGTCTAGGATGTTCCGAGCGACAGATAGCTCATGCATGCTGCCCTCGGCGCGTCCGCCGTGACCGGGCCTGGCCGCGCTGCTCGGGCGTGCCCTTGCCGCGCGGCTCGAGCAGCACGCCGGCGTCGGCGAGCTCGGCGAGGAGCACCAGCTCGAGCGCCGGCAGGCGCGCCTCGATCTCGGGCGAGAGCCCCATCGAGAGGTGATCGAGCGGGACCGTGGCCGAGGTGACACCCATGGCGATGATGCGTGTGGGAGGCAGCTTGTCCTTCGCCTCCATGGTCTTGAGAAGCTCGGCGACGTCGAGCTCGTGCGAACGCAACGTTCCGTTGCGCAACCCCGAGGGGATGTCGCGGTGGTTGAAGCGGTAGATGGAGCCGGCCTGACCGGCGACGGCGTCGACGATGACGACCCGCCGGGCCTCGGCGATGTACGGCTGCAGGTGCCAGCCTGCGGCTCCCCCGTCGATGATGCGGAGGTCCGCGGGCACCTTGTATCCGCGACGCAGGCGGTGTACCAGATACACGCCCAGGCCCTCGTCCCCGTAGAGGATGTTGCCGACACCGAGGAGCAGGACCGGACGCGGATCGACGGGCGCCTCGACGGACGTGCGCCCGCCGGTGCGCTTGCCGCGGCTCGCCTTGTCGTTCGAGGCCGTCCTGGCGTGCTTGCGCTTGACGTTCGATGGGGGGCTCACGGCATCGGTCTCTCGCGACCGGGCGAGAACCGCGGCCAGGACATCCGGTGCCGGCACCCGCCGGATCGCTGTTGGGATGCTGTCATCTGCCTCACCCTCGGCTCATGCTATGGGCGGCCCCGAGAGCGGTACAGGTAAGAATGTCCTGTTCGGGACGCTCACGAACGCCGGCCGGCGCCCCGCCCGGGCCCGCCGACGGTCGCGAGGCGGAGGCGCGACGAACCCCCAGAAAACGTAGACATGCCGTCAGGGACCTTTAGCCCTAGGCGACCCCCACCCTCGGTCCTAGGTTGAGACGAGTTACGGAGGTCATCTCGGTTGCAAGGACTCGTGGAAGGATTCGAGAACCTCGCCGACGATCCGGGCGCGCCCTACGGCACCACCGGGGAGGCACTGGGGGCAGCCTGCCAGGTGGTTGCGGCGGCATACCGCGCACCCTGTGACGGGCTGTTGGACGATCTACGAAGCGGGCGCCTGGCCGCGGTGACCGACGCGCTGGCCGCGTGGGCCGGCGTGAGCGCGCCCGAGGCTCCACACGCGCTTCCGGACGCCGACGCGCTGCGGGCTGCGCACGTCGCCCTGTTCGTGAGCCGGGCCGGCGGTGTGCCCGCGCCCCCGTACGTGGGGATGGTGCGGGACCGCGAGTTGATGGGGCCCACCGTGCGGCGGCTCCGAGAGGAGCTCGCGCGCCTCGGCCTGCGGCCGCGGACGGACTGGCGGGAGCTGCCCGACCACGTCGCCGCGGTGGCGGAGGCGGTGGACCTGCTCCTGGAACGGGGGCGCGTCGCCGCGGCCACCGGCCTCGTGGCGTCGTACTTGGCGCCCTGGTTCGATCGGTACGCCGAGGCGGTGGCGGTGAACGATGCGGGGGGCCTGTACGGCGAGATCACGCCGTTCCTGCGGCTGGTCCTGGACGAGGCGACGCGTTGAGAGGGGTGACGGCGTGAGATTGAAGCGGCGTGCGTTCCTGAAGCTGTCCGCCGCCTCGGTGGGGGCGATGATGCTCGCCCCGGAGGCGGGCGCACTCAAGCTCCCCAACCCGCTGGCGCGCGCGCCCCGGGCCTGGTACCAGGGCGACGTCCGGACCGTGCTCACGTACTGCGAGAACTGCTTCTGGAAGTGCGGGGTGCGGGCGTCGGTCGAGGGCGGGCGCGTATGGAAGGTGGACGGCTACGCCGCCAACCCCAAGTCGCGCGGCCGTCTGTGCCCGCGTGGCCAGGGCGCCGTGGCGCAGACCTACGACCCGGACAGGCTCAAGCGCCCGCTCATCCGCCTGGAGGGCAGCGAGCGGGGCGAGGGCAAGTACCGTGAAGCCAGCTGGGACGAGGCGTTGGGCGTGGTCGCCGCCGGCATGCTCGCCATCAAGGAGAAGTACGGCAGCGAGTCGATGGCGTTCTTCGCGCACGGCAGTGGCGACACCTGGTTCGGCGATTACCTCCCCGCCGCCTTCGCCACCCCCAACGTCGGCAAGCCATCGGTATCGCTGTGCACGTCGCCGCGGGAGACCGCGGCCCAGTGGACCTTCGGTCGGGGCATCGGCGGCCACGAGCCGGTCGATTGGGAGAACACCGACTACATCGTGCTCATCGGGCACCACATCGGCGAGGACACCCACAACACCCAGCTGCAGGACTTCAGCATGGCGCTCAAGCGGGGCGCCAGGCTGGTGGTGGTCGATCCGCGCTTCTCGGTAGCGGCGTCGAAGGCCGACCGCTGGCTACCGATCAAACCCGGTACCGACACCGCCCTGCTCCTCGCCTGGCTCAACGTGCTGGTGAGCGAGGAGCTCTACGACCGGGCCTACGTCGAGGCGTACACGACCGGTTTCGACGCGCTCGCGGCGCACGTTGCGCCCTTCACCCCCGAGTGGGCCTCGGGCATCACCGACCTCGATGCCGGGGTCATCCGCGTTGTGGCGCGCGAGCTCGCGGCGCACGCGCCGCGCGCCGTCCTCCCCCCCGGGCGCCACACCGTGTGGTACGGCAACGACACCCAGCGCATGCGCGCCCTCTACCTGGTCAACGCCCTGCTCGGGAACTACGGCGTGGAGGGTGGGTTCTACCTGGCGCAGCCGCCCTACATCGGCGCCTACCCGCACCCCGCCTTCCCGCTCGAGCCCTCCTCGGGCGGCTGCTCGGGAGCGAGCGGCGATGCCGCGGCGACGATCGACACCGGCTTCCGCCCCTCGGTCGACCGCGGCACGTTCTTCGCCAAGACCACGGCGGTGCAGGAGCTCATCCCCGCCATGATCACCGGCGAGCCGTACCGCATCGCCGGCCTGGTGGCGTACGGCGTCAACCTCTTCCACTCCATCCCCGACGTGGCCCGCACCCGGCAGGCGCTCAAGGCGCTCGATCTCTACGTAGCGATCGACGTGCTGCCCATGGACCACGTCATGTGGGCGGACGTCATCCTCCCCGAGGCGACCTACCTGGAGCGCTACGACGACCTGGTGGCGATCGCCCACAAGACGCCCTTCATCGAGCTGCGCCAGCCGGCCGTCGAGCCGATGTGGGACACCAAGCCGGGCTGGTGGATCGCCCGTGAGCTGGGCCTCCGGCTGGGCCTGGAGGAGTACTTCAACTGGCCGGACATCGAGAGCTATCTCGACACCCGCTTGCGCAGCATCGGCTCGAGCCTCGAGAAGGCCAGGCAGCAGGGAACGATCGTGCAGGGCGGCCGCCCCTACCTCGCGGACTGGGAGAAGCGGCACCTGAACCCCTTCGGCACGCCGTCGGGCAGGATCGAGCTCGCCAGCCAGACCTTCGCCGACGCCGGCTTCGATCCGCTGCCTGTCTTCGAGGCGCCGGAGGAGCCGCCGGAGGGCAGCTACCGGCTGCTCTACGGGCGCTCGCCCGTGCACACCTTCGCCAAGACGCAGAACAACTGGGTGCTGATGGAGATGCACGGGGAGAACAGCGTGTGGGTCAACGCCGCCGAGGCGCGCCGGCTGGGGTTGGACAGTGGCGACTACGTGTGGCTGGAGAACCAGCAGGGGGTGCGCGACGGGCCGGTGGCGGTGTACGCCACCGAGCGCCTGCGGCCGGACTGCGTCTACGTCGTCCACGGCTTCGGGCACCGTGCGCCCGGCATGAAGATCGCCGACGGTCGCGGCGTCTCCGACACCGCCCTGATGAGCCGCTACCGGCTCGACCCCATCTCGGGCGGCGCGGGCATGCACGTCACCTTCGTGAAGCTCGTGCCGGGCGCCCCGAAGCCGCGCCTCCCGCGGCTCGGCAAGCTCGCTGAGAGGAGCGTGTGATGGCCCGCTACGGCATGGCGATCGACCTGTCGGCGTGCGTCGGTTGCGCCGCCTGCGCGGTCGCCTGCAAGCTCGAGAACGAGGTCCCGCCGGGCGTCAGCCGGCTGTGGATCCGGCTCGAGGAGTCCGGCACCTTCCCGGAGCTGCACATGCAGTACCGCCCCGAGCAGTGCCTGCAGTGCGATGAGCCGCCGTGCGTGCCGGTATGCCCCACCGGAGCGAGTCACGTCACCAGCGACGGCGTGGTGCTGGTGGACGCGGAGACCTGCATCGCCTGCGGCGCCTGCATCGCCGCGTGTCCCTACGACGCACGCTACTTCGACCCGCGCGGCTTCGTGAGCAAGTGCACCTTCTGCGAGCACCGCCTGGCCGGGGGGCGCCCGCCCGCCTGCGTGGAGACCTGTCCCACGCTGTGCCGTACCTTCGGCGACCTCGACGACCCGGACAGCGACGTCTCCACGGCCATCCGGGGGGCGCGACGGGTGGACGTGCTGAAGCCCGAGCAGGGCACGCACCCGAAGCTGGTGTACCTCAACGCGCCGGCATCGTTCGCGCCGCGTCGGGAAGGGGCGCTGCGGTGATCGCCTACTACGGCGTCGTCAACGACGGAGCGTTCTGGCACTGGACGACGCTGCTGCACTTCTCGCTGGTGGCGCTGGCGGGGGGCGTCGCGCTGTTGACGGCCTACCGGGCGCTCACCTGGGCGCGCTTCCCGCGGCGCCTGGCGTGGACCGCGGTGGCGCTCATCGCGCTCGATCTCGTGGTGCTGTGGGCCGAGTCCGAAGCGCGGTTCCGGCTCACTCACGTCTACCTGTTCCTGACGGTGCAGCCCGCCTCGGCCATCTGGTGGGGCGCCTGGGGGCTGGCGGGCTCGGCGGCGCTGGGATTGCTGCTGGCCCTCGGCTGGGGGCCGCGCCGGCTGTGGGGCGCGCTGCTCGTGCTCACCTCCGGCGTGGCGCTGCTCTACCCGGGCCTGGCGCTCGCCTCGAACGCCGCCCGGCCGCTGTGGACGCCTCTGATGCTGGCGTTCATGCCGGTGACCGGTCTGCTGGTCGCCTGGGGCCTGGCGCTGCTGTTCCGCCAGAACGATCTGCGCCCCGCCGTTGCCGGCCTGGGCGTGTCGGGGGCCCTGCTCGGCGGCCTGTATCTGGTGGGCCTGGCCTTCGGAGGCCTCGACGCCCGTGCCGGCCTGGGGGAGCTCTGGCGCGAGGGCGGGCCCGCTTTCGTGGTGGCTCTCGCGGCCATGCTGGCCACGCCGGCGCTGGTGCGGCGCTGGCCCGCGGCGGCCGGCCTGATCGCCGTGGCCGGCGCCATCCTCGCCCGCACGTTGATCGTGCACATCGGAGCCTTCATGCCGCCCTCGATGTGACCCCGCCGGTCGCGCGCGCGTCCGCGCGCCGGAGCCCGGCGCAGACCCGTGTCCACGAGGGGGATACCCCTCAGGAAAGGAGCACTACCGTATGAAACGCTTCCTCGTCAGCCTGGCCGCCATGGCCTTCCTCGTCGGTGCGTCGGCCCTCGCGCAGGCGCCGGCATCCAATCCCGGCGCAGACGCCTTCGCCACCGTCATCGCCACGGCCAGCCAGTCCCACTGGCTGCAGGTGAGCCCGGCGGACGCGATGCAGGAGATCGACGCCATCGAGCCCTTCATCCTCGACGTGCGCAACCAGAGCGAGTGGGACGCGAGCGGCCACGTCGCCGGCGCCACGCTCATCCCCGTCGCGGACCTGCCCAACAACCTGGATAAGCTCCCGCAGGACGTGAACACGCCCATGCTGGTGTACTGCGGCGTGGGCACGCGCGGGCTCTACGGCACGCTGTACCTGACCCTGCTCGGATACACCAACGTCAAGAACATCTCGGGCGGCTTCACCGCCTGGGCGGCCGCCGACCTGCCCGTCGCGAACTAGCGCGAGGCACCGGATCCGAGCGTGGGGCCCGCCCCGAAGGGGCGGGCCCCACGCTGCGATTTAGCATGGACGGTGACAGGGCCCCGCCCGCGGGGCCCGGGAGGAGCGACCCATGAGCCTGCCCAAGCCGTACGAACGCCTCAAGCAACGCTACCCCGCGGTCGTCGGCGCCTACGAGACGCTCGGCAACGCCGCCACCGAGGCGGGTCCCCTGAGCGAGCGCGAGCAGCGCCTGGTCAAGTTCGCCCTGGCGGTCGGCGCCGCCCACGAGGGCGCGCTGCACAGCCACGCCCGGCGTGCCCTGAAGTCGGGGGTGAGCGCCGAGGAGCTGCGCCACGCCGTCCTGCAGGCGACCACCACGCTCGGCTTCCCGTCGATGATGCGCGCCATGACCTGGCTGGAGGACGTCCTCGAGGAGCGGTGAGGGGGCGCCGGCGGGAGCGTCCGGCAAAGTCCTACACCCCTGTCGGACGACCGCCCTGTGGGAGCCGCGCCGCGGGCCGTACGGTCGGCTTGGTTGCCGGCACGTTGTCCGCTCGAGGGGTCTCCCCGGCGTGGAGGTGCCAGGTGCCCATCCTCATCGCATACGCCAGCCGCTACGGCTCCACCCGCGACATCGCCGAGGCCGTCGCCCGCGTCCTGCGCGAGCGGGGCATGGCCGTGGACGTGCGGCCGGCCGGTGAGGTCGTCCGGCTGGAGGGCTACCACGCCGTCGTGCTCGGCAGCGCCCTCTACTCGGGCGGCTGGCTCGAGGACGCGCGCGAGCTCCTGGAGAGCTTCCAGGACGAGCTCGCCGAGCTGCCGGTGTGGCTCTTCTCCAGCGGGCCCACGACCCCGGGCGACCCCGTGGAGGCGCTCGCCGGATGGCGCTACCCGGAGGAGCTGCGGGGCCTTATCACCAGCCTTCGCCCGCGGGACGTGGCGCTGTTCGCCGGCAAGCTCGACCCCGACACGCTGAACCTGCAAGACTGGCTGATCAACCGCTCCATGCGCGGCGTCAGCGGCGACTTCCGCGACTGGGCGCGCATCGAGGCATGGGCTGCGCGTCTCGCCGACCAGCTCGAGGCGGGAACGGCCGGTGCCGTCGCCGACGCGCCCGCCGTCGTGCGCGACGCCAACTGAATGGCGCTCGTCGGGGCGTCGACGGCGGCCGCCGACGGGTCTCAGGCCGGGCGTTCGCGCGGATGGTCCTCGTCGGACTCCGCCGCGACCTCCTCCTCCATCTCCCATGCGTAGACGAGCGTGACGGGGTCCACCGTCGCCACGCGCCACTCCTCGCCACAGTCGGGGCAGACGACGGTCGTTTCGAGAACGGGCTCGTCGAGCTCGAGCAGGGCTTCGCAGATGGGACAGACGGTGGTCACCACGGCGGCCTCCGATCCCGGCGCCCGGGCGAAGGGGCATGGAGGCGGCGTCGCATGCGTGCTCGCGGCTTGCCGGCCGTGTCGTGGATGTCGGAGAGAGCGCACGGCCCGGGCCCGCCTCCGGCGCCCGCGGGCGCGGTCCGGCCGCCTGGATCGGCGAGCCGGGCGCCCGCTAAGGGTGGTCACCGTGACCGCGGGTTGCCGGGGGTAGGTCACGGTGACCATGGTGAGGAGCGCTGAGGCGTCGGGCTGTCGGGTGCGGCGCGGCCGCGCCCCTCGATCCGTCACCAGTCGACCATGCCGCTACGCGTGCTGCGTCGGGAAAACTCCGACATGGGCGTCGGGGCAATGCATGATGGAGCCGTGGGGACGCGTCCCTACGCTGAGCTGAGGGCGCAGCGAGGGCCGGCCAGCCGGCCGGCGCGCTTCGAGGAGGGCTGGCCATGTACCGCAAGATCCTCATGCCAACCGACGGCAGTGCCTGCGCAGATCATGCCATCGAGCAGGGGCTCGAGCTCGCACGCCGGCTCGGCTCCGAGGTGCTCTTCCTGCATGTGCTGGAGAACCCCCTGACGACCGGCTACGCCACGCCGGAGACGTTGCCCTACTCCGCCCAGCTCTACGAGGACCTGAAGTCCGCGGCCAAGGGCGTGCTCGAGCAGGCGGCCCGGAGAGCGGCGGATGCCGGGGTGGCGGCCGAGACGCGGTTGGTGGAGAACCGCGACCCGGTGCAGGCCATCCACGAGGCGGAAGAGGAGTGCGACGCCGTCATCATGGGCACGCACGGCCGCCGCGGCTTCAACCGGTGGATGTTCGGCTCGGTCGCAGAGGGCGCGCTACGCCGCTCGACCAAGCCCTTCCTGGTGATCCGGTCGCACGAGGAGGAGTGATGCACGACCCGGCTTCCGCTGCCCGGGGGACCTCAGGGGGCATGACGCGCCACAAGGTGCTGGTCCCGCTCGACGGCTCGTCGTTCAGTCGCCACGCCCTCACCTACGTCCGGGAGCTTCTGCCGGCGCATCACTTCGACGTGCTCCTGCTGCGCGTCGCCGGTGCCCCCGAGGGCGTCACCAGCCCGCCCCCGAAGCCGCTGGCGTTGGACGCCTGGCTGCTCAACCAGGGCGAGCTCGAGCCCGACCACCCCATCTTCCAGAGTCAGGTGTGGGACGGCCTGAAGGCCGAGCTGAAGGCGGATCTCGAGGGAGACGTGCGCGCGCTGTCCAAGGCGGGCTTCCAGGTGGAGGCGAGCGTCCGCTTCGGCGACGCCGCCCGGGAGATCGTGGCCGCGGCCGAGAGGGAGCGCGTGGAGCTCGTGGTGATGGCCACCCACGGCCGCAGCGGGCTGGGCAGGCTCCTGATGGGGAGCGTCGCCGAGGCGGTCCTTCGCGGGGTGTCCGTGCCGGTGATGATGGTTCGTCCGCAGCTCGTCGGAGCCGGCGAGGCGGCTCTCGCAGGAGCCTACCCTGCGCCCTAGCTCCGCCTATGATGTGCTCGTGGTCAGGCGGATCCTTCCCGTGATCGACGCACCCGCTGCGCTCGACGAGGCGCAGCGGCGCACCCGTGAGCTGGAGACGCTGCACCGGCTTGCGCAGGACGTGGCGGACACGCTGCAGGCCCGCGACGTGCTGGCGCGCTCGCTCACGGCCCTGCTGGAGATGGGCTGGTTCGAGTGCGGCGAGGCTCTGCTGCGCAACGCGCCCGGCGACCCCTTGACGACCGTTACCGTCGGGCTGTGCCCCTTCGAGAAGTTGGAGGACTGCCCACGCCGGCCGGACCTCGGCGGCGCGGGCGAGGCCGCCCTGGCGTCCGGGTCGGCGGTGCGCCACGCGGGTTGGCTGCTGGTCCCCGTGGACGCCCAGGCGCTGCTGGCGTTGTCCGGCGGCGAGGAGGTGTCGCAGGGCTTCCTCGGGGCCGTCACCGACCTCGTGCGCGCCTCCCTGCACCACACCAAGCTGCACGAGCGGCTCGCCGAGAAGGAGCAGCAGCGCTCGCGCCTGCTGCAGGCCTTCCTGTCGGCCCAGGAGGAGGAGCGGGGGCGCATCTCGCGGGACCTCCACGACCAGATCGGCCAGGCCCTGACGGCGCTCCTCCTGGGTCTCGACCAGAACCTCGACAGCCCGGACAGGGCCAGCCTGCAGCGCCTCAAGGAGCTCACGTCGGTCACCCTGGCGGACGTGCGGCGCATCGCTCTCGACCTGCGACCGTCGGTGTTGGACGAGCTCGGCCTGGAGGCCGGCATCCGGCGTTACGGCCGCGAGATCCACGAGCGCTACGGGCTGGACGTGAGCGTGCTGGTGAACCTTCCGTCGCGCCTGCAGCACCAGGAGGAGGTCGTGCTCTACCGGGTGGTGCAGGAGGGCCTCACCAACGTGGTGCGGCACGCGGGCGCGCGTCGGGCATCGGTGGTGGTGACCTCCTACAACAGCTACGTCCAGTGCGTCGTCGAGGACGACGGCGTCGGCTTCGACGAGCGGGCCCTCCTCCCCGGCGAGCAGGTGGGGATCATGGGGATGCGTGAGCGCCTCGAGGTCCTGGGCGGCAGCCTTCGCATCGAGAGCGGCCCGGCGGACGGCACCGCCCTCTACGCCCGCTTGCCGGTCCGGTGACGTCTCCGTGAGCCGAGAGCCGATCCGCCTGTACATCGTCGACGACCACGCGATCGTGCGGGCCGGCGTGCGCATGCTGCTGAACGCGCAATCCGGCATGGAGGTGGTGGGGGAGGCGGAGAGCGCCGAGGAGGCGTTCGAGGCGCTCCCCGAGGTCGGTGCCGACATCGTGCTCCTCGACCTCTCGCTGCCCGGCATGAACGGCATCGAGGCGGTCCGGTCGCTCAAGCGGACGCTCCCGCAGGCGCGGTTCATCGCGCTGTCGATGCACGAGGACCCGGAGTACGTCCAGGGGTTCCTGGAAGCCGGCGGTTCCGGCTACGTCCCCAAGAGCTCGCTGGAGATGCAACTCGTGGACGCGATCCTGGCGGTTTCGCGCGGCGAGTACTACGCGCCGGCGCGGCTGCTGGCCGAGCTCGCGCGCGAGATGGCCAGCGGCGACCCGTACCGCAACGCGCGCCTCACGCAGCGCGAGCACGAGGTGGTCAAGCACATCGCCCACGGCAGCACCTACAAGGAGATCGCCGGGGCGCTCGGTATCAGCGAGAAGACCGTCGCCACCTACCGCGAGCGGGCGTCGGAGAAGCTCGGCGTCAAGACGCGCGCCGAGCTGGTGCGCTGGGCCCTGGAGCACAACCTGTTGGAGTGAGCCGGAGCGGCACGACGGGGCGGCGGACCGGGCACGGCGCGTCCTCGAGGGCAGGCGAACGCCCCCGTCGCGGACGTGAAGCGGGCTTCACGATCGATTGTCACGATTCTCACCGTCGACTCAACCTTCTTTAAGCGCGTGGCCCTATCCTCCTGTAGGTGGCTGCCAACGAGCGTGGCAACCTCTCTTCATACCCCTCCTAAGGTGTGGATGGCGGACGATTCCGTCAACGGGCCCCCGCGAAAGCGGGGGCCCACCACTTGGTCCCGGCGTCACGGCGCGAGCCGCCGGAGGCGCGCTAGGGGAGCCTTCCGCGGGGCGCCGGCGCGCCCAGGCCGATGCGCCGGTCGACCGACCAGCTTCCGGTCGCGGCGTCGCGCAGGGTGAAGTCCAGGCTGGCGTGCCCCTCGAGCTCGCCGGGCTCGAGGCGCACCCCGAAGAGCCCGAACGGCAGGGGAACGGCGTCCCGGTCCTGGACGCCTCCCCAGCCCTCGAACCCCAGGTGCATGGTGAAGGGTGCGTCGCGTTCCACCAGCAACGCGCGCCCCCTGGGCAGGGCGTCGAACGGCACCGCGTCGCGCCAGTGCCAGGTCGCGGCCTCCGGCCGGCGTGCCCCGTAGCGCTCGGCCACCGCGTTCAGCAGCTCCAGCGGGCGCCCCGCGGCGCGCGCGAACGCGAGCTTGAGGAACTCGGCATGCGCCCACACCAGCGGCATGGCGCTGCCCGACGGCTTGCCGGGCTCGAGGAAGCGTTCCGGTATGGGATCTTCGTCCCACACCTGTTCCGGGATGAGCCCGCCCGGCCCCGTCATGGCTGCCATCGTCCGCAGGCCGGGAAGCGGGTCCTCCCCCTGCTGAAGGTTCAGGTGCGCGCGCTCGCCGGCCAGCAGGGGCCAGGCGCGGCCGATGCCGGTGCCGTCGAAGGGCGCTCCGTCGGCGTGCTCGCCGTAGCCGTCGTCGTTGTAGCGGTGGTAGGCGGTGCCGGTCGGCAGCTCCACGGCCAGCATCCCGTCCACCAGCTTCGCGGTCGCCAGGATGCGCGGGTCCTCCGGGTCGCGCAGGCCGAGCCGCGTCAGGGCGAGGAAGTCGAGGCTTACGAGGGCGGCCGCGTCGAGGCGTTCGCTCACGCGGTTGCGCACGTCCACCCGGCCGCGCAGCCCGCCGGCCGAGGGCGGCGGGGCGATGCGGAGGTAGTAGCCGGGCACGTCGTGGTCGCGCGACAGCGGACCGTCGGTCACGTATGTCCAGTCCTCGATGCACTCGTTCCAGAAGTCGGCCAGCTCGGCCGCGTAGGCGGCCTCCTCGGCCGGCAGGAAGACGCCTGCGGCCACCAGCGCGGCCACCTCGACGGCGAGCGTGAACGGGTTGGCGCCGGCGTTCTCCTCCCAGCGGTCCTGCGGCGTCAGCGGACCGGTGCGCGCCAGGAAGCCGGCGGCGGCGCGCGCCATGTGACGGACGCCCGCCATGCCGGTGAGCGCGCCGCGCTCGCGCAGCTTCGCCGCCAGCAGCAGCGGGAACCCCACCTCGTCGAGCTGGACGCCCGTCCAGTAGGCGCGGCCGTCCGGGAAGGTGTTCTGCGACCAGTGGCCGTCCGCCCGTTGCGTGGCGACGAGGTAGGCGAGCATGCGCCTCGCGTCTTCGACCTGCCCGGCTGCGAGCAGCCCCAGGCCGGTCTCCACCGCATCACGCGCCCACACCAGGTGGTAGCCGCCGAGGTCGTCGCGGGCGTTGCCCCAGGGGATGCTCAGGCTGGCCACGACCGCCCCCGGGTAGGACTTGTCCTCGTGCACCTTCAGCACGGTCGCGGAGAGCAGAGCCTCGCGTTGCAGCTCGGCGGGCAGCTCGGGCGGCGAGAGGCTGGCGCCCCAGGCCTGCCATGCCGCCGTGAAGTCGTCGCGGGCGCGGCCGAAGCCTTCGGCGAGGGAGGCGCGCGCACGCGTCGCGGCCCCTTCGGCGGAGGCCGCCAGCCCGAGCGCGAGGACGCCCTCGGGCGCCTCCAGCTCCCCCATCAGGGCCACGTTGCCGTTGCGGGCGCGGTCGTACTCCCAGGTCATGGCGCCGTTCCGGGCGAAGTCCTGCCAGCCGTCGGAGGTCCCCACGTAACCGGCGCTGCGACGCGCGAAGCCGGCGAAGGCGCGGGTTCGGTCCTCGGCCGACGGTCCGGCGTCCGCGAACAGCGCCAGCGACTCGGCGCCGCCGCGTGCGCGCAGGCTGCCGTCCTCGCCGAGCCAGGCATCGTTGTCCGCCGCGTTGGCGCCGAGGTGCGGCGCGAGCAGCGCGTACAGGGTGGCTCCCTCGCCCTCGAGCAGGTAGCGGATCAGCACCACCTCACGGGCCGGGTCGGGCAGCACCTCGAGCGTCAGCCGGTACCCCTCGCCGCGGTGCGTGACCGTGGGGAGGGGCACGGTGGGCGCCGGTGTCTGCAAATCGTAGCGGGCGACGCGCTTGACCTCCGACCAGCCGGCCGGGGTGCGCACGATGAAGCCCAGGTCGCGGATCTGCGGCTGGCCGGTGGTGGGGTAGTAGACCTCGTTGACGATGCCGTGGCCGAGCGTCACCCACACCCGCGAGGGCCCCAGCGCGGTGGTCACCAGATCCTTCGCGCTCGATGTCCAGGTCGGGGCGAGGCCCGGCGCGCCGGGGGCGTCCACGGCCTCAGCCGCCGTGCGCGAAGTCGGGGTAGTCGGTCATCGCGCCGTCCACGAAGAGGGTCGTGCCGGTGACGTAGGCCGAGGCGTCCGACACCAGCACGACGGCCATGCGGGCGATGTCGTCCGGCTCGCCCAGGCGGTTCAGGGGGATCTTGTCGAGCAGATCGGAGAGCGACCTGGGATCGGCCCATACCTGCCGGTTGATCTGGGTCTTGACCGCGCCCGGCGCCAGCGCCAGGACGCGCACGCCGTGCGGCGCGGCCTCCTGCGCGAGGGTCTTGGTGAGCATGCCCGCACCCGCCTTGGCGGCGGTGTAGGCGCCGTACCCGCTCCAGGGGATGACCTCGTGCACGGAGGTGATGCTCAGGACGACGCCGTGGCCCGCCGGCACCATCCGCCTCAGCGCTTCCCGCGCGCAGGCGTACGCCCCGAAGAGGTTGACGTCGATCACCTTGCGCCACGCCTCCGGCTCGCTCTCCCAGGTCTGGGCGCGCTCGCCGTCGATGCCGGCGTTGTTGACCAGGATATCGATGCCGCCCCATGCCTCGTCGATGCTCTCGAACATGCCGGCGACCTCGTCCGTGCTCGATACGTCGCCCCGCAGCGTGAGCGCGTCGCCCCCCGACTTGCGCACCCGCTCGGCGACCCTCTCGGCCGCGTCGTCGCCTTCGAGGTAGTTGATGGCAACGCGCGCCCCGGCGGCTCCGAGGGCTTCCGCGATGGCCGCGCCGATGCCGCTGTTCGCCCCTGTCACCAGCGCGCGTCTGCCGTCCAGTCGGATCTCCATTTGCCCTCCTTCGTCACGGGTGTCGTCGGTCCGTCGCATCCGCTTCCGGCCCGAGCCTAGCGCTCGCGCGTGAGGACGGCGTGACGCCTGCCGCGTCCACGACCGCCCGCACGGCGTGCTCAGACGGACTTCGACTCGGCGCCCGGTGCCGGGTCCGGCTCGGGCTCCAGGTCGGCCCCCAGCCGTGGCGCGTGGCGCCGCGCCCGTTCCGGAGGGAGCCTGGCCGTCATGCGGCCGTCGGCACGGACGCGGAAGCGGCGGCCGCGCCAGGTGACCCCGGTGCCGACGGCGCCCACCAGCCACACGGTCGCGCTCAGGAGGTCGCGCACCGGCAGCCACGGCAGCCAGCGGACGATGCCGCCCGCGCCGGCCAGGACCGTGACGCGCCAGGCTACCCCCAGGCGCAGCACGAGCGAGAGCGCCAGCACCGTCCACGCCCGGCTGCCGCCGCCGGCCAGCGGCAGGTACGCCGCCGCGAGCGGGAGGGTGTGCGTGAGCAGTAGCGCCGGGTACTCCAGCGGCCGGCTGACGCGCGTGCTCCGCGCCCAGCGAACCTCCCGCTCCCACTGCTCGCGGAAGCTGGTCGCGCCCAGCACGCTGGCTACCACCGTGTCGGCCAGGTGCACCCGCAGGCCCAGGCCGGCGATGCGTACGCCCAGCTGGTAGTCGTCGGCGAGGTAGGGCACCACCGCCGCGAAGCCCCCGATGCGTTCGAGGTCGCCGCGCCTGAGCGCGAGGCTGGCGCCGAGTGCGAAGCGCATGCCCAGCACCCGACGCCCCACCAGCGCCTGCGGGAGGAACGTCCCCGTCATGTGCAGGGCCTCCAGGCGGGCGGTGTAGGTCACCGGCGAGGTGCCGCGGTAGGGGAAGGTCACCAGCCCCACGCGCGGGTCGGCCAGCGGCGCCACGGCGCTTCGCAGGAAGCCGGGCGGAACCCGGATGTCGCTGTCGCTCGTCGCGAGCACGTCGTGGCGTGCCCTCGCCGCGAGCTGGTGCAGCAGCGTCGCCTTGGGGTTGCCGCCGTCCTCGGCCAGGATGTGCAGCTGGATGTCGCGCTCGGGGTGGCGCGCCTGGAGCTCCGTGACGACCGCCACCGCGGGATCGTCGGGATCGCTCACGCCGAAGAGGATCTCGTAGTCGCCCGGGTAGTCCTGGACGCAGTAGCTCTCGAAGTTGGCGTCCGCCTCCGCGTCCATCCCCTTCAGGGGCTTGAGCACCGAGACGCCGGGCGCCTCGGCGCCTGGGGAAGGCGTCCGGCGTGCGCCGAAGAACCCCTCCGCCAGGAGCCACGCTCCCAGCCAGAAACACCAGCCGGCGAGCGTCAGCCCGAGCACCGCCGCGGCGGCCAGGGCGCTCACCCCTCCCCCAACGTCGCGTAGCCGCCCAGACGGACGTCCGCGCGGCGCAGGGCGGCGGCCACCGCCGGGTCGCAGAGCGTCGCCAGGTCGGTGGTGTTGGGGCCGAGCGCCTCATCGCCCGCCTCGGTGGCCGGGTGGGCGTAGAGCTCGGCGCTGCTCCCGTGCAGGGCGGCGACGGCGTCCAGGACGTACGCCGGGGTCAAGCCTCCACTCTGGAACAGGCCGTAGACGCGTTCCGTGACGTGCATGCCCGCTGGCAGGCGCCGCCTCGCCCAGGCGCTGAGCCATCCGAAGGCGGCGGCCAGGAGCAGCTTCTTCAGGAGCCGCCGCCGGTCGTGCCTCAGCGCCAGGCGGAGGTCGTCCCTGGGCAGGCGGATGCCGCGCGCGCCGTACTGGGCCGCCCCCCTGGCGAGCGGCGTGAACACCGCCGGGTGGAGGTGGAAGTTCAGGTGCCCGTCCACGTGGCTCAGGGGGAGGCCCGTGGCTGCGAAGCGCTCGAGCTGGGCGGCGATCTCGGCCGCGGTCTCGCGCTGCAGCAAGGGGTCGAAGGCCAGGCGCAGGCCGAAGCCGGCAGGGTCCCGGGGCAGGCGGCCGTCGCGGTCGGTCAGGTGAGGGACGCGCGCGTGTGGCGAGGCGGCTCGCCCCTGCACCAGGACCAGGTGCAGGCCCACCGCCAGATCCGGCGCGCTCCGTGCCAGCTCCACCGCCTCCTCGAAGGCGTCTCCCGTCACCATCAGGCTCGCGCTCGTCAGCACGCCCTCCCGGTACGCTCGCAGCACCGCGGCGTTGACGCTGTGCGAGGCGCCGAAGTCGTCGGCGTTGACGATCAGCAGGGGGCGTCTGACGGGGCCGGTCGCGGCGGGAGCGCGCATCGCGGGGGCAGCCCGGTCCGTATCGGGAGATCGCTCCGCGCCGCGGTGGGCCCCGGCGGGTGACCCGCCCGACGCCGCCGCGCTCGTGCGCGGCGACGCGGCGCTGTTCCCGGCCCGTCGACCCATGCGTCCTCCTCCCGAAGGCCCCCCAGCAGCGTAGGCCCACGCATCGACCGCGCGCAAACCCGGTGCCGGCGCGCCGGCGCGCCCGCCGGGGGCGGCCGTCGCGCGCCGGCCGCGTCGGCGGCGTGGCGCGGCGGCCAGGAGGCGTGGCGGGAGACCCGCCCCCCGCGCATGCGCGCTCCCTTGCGCGGCGCACGCCGCGCGGCTACGCTGGGAGGCGCCGGACGGCAACGGCACCAGGCTCTCCCCGCCCCGGGTTCCGGGTGCGGGGCGGCGACGACGTCCCTCGCTCTCGCGACCGTCCGAGCGCGTCTCGATGGAAGGGGGAGGTCCCGTATGGGAGTCCGTGGTCTGTTGACGCTCTGCGTCGCGCTCTTCGCCGGGCCCGTTCTGGCGCAGGGGGCGACGACCCTTCACGACATCGGCCTGGCGACGCCGGAGTCGGTGCTGTACGTGGCGGGCACCGACACGTACCTGGTGTCCAACATCAACGGGGCTCCGCTCGACAAGGACGGCAACGGCTTCATCAGCAAGCTGGCGCCCGACGGCAGCGTCATCGACCTCACGTGGATCGACGGGGCCGCCGCCGGGGTCACGCTCGATGGCCCCAAGGGCATGGCCATCGCCGGCGGCGTGCTCTACGTCGCCGACATCACCGCGCTGCGCATGTTCGACGCCACCAGCGGCGAGCCGGTCGGCTCGGTGGAGGTACCGGGCAGCACCTTCCTGAACGATGTCGCCGCGGCGCCGGACGGCACGGTCTACGTCACCGATTCGGGTCTGGACGCGCAGTTCCAGGCGACCGGGACCGATGCCATCTACGCCTACAAGGACGGCTCCCTCGCCCCCGTCATCGGCGGTCCCGAGCTCGACCACCCCAACGGCGTCACGGTGCTCCCGTCGGGCGCCCTGCTGGTGGTCCCCTTCGGCGGCTCCAAGGCCATGTACCAGGTCGCGAACGGCACGGTGAGCGATACCCAGGCGCTGCCGGTCGGGCAGCTCGACGGCGTCGTGCTCCTGCCCGGCGGCGACGTCCTGGTGTCGAGCTGGCAGGCCTCGTCGGTGGTGCGTGTGTCGCCGGACGGAAGCAGCGTCACGGTCGCGTCGGGCACGCCCGCGCCCGCCGACATCGGCTACGACTCGGCGCGCAACCGGCTGCTCGTCCCGCTCTTCAACGACGACGCCGTGCGGATCGTGCCGCTCGGCTGAGCGGCCCGCTCGCGGGCGCCGGAATCCGTGTGGAACGGCGACGGGCGGGGCATCATCGCCCCGCCCGTCGCGCTGCGCCTCGGTCTCGCGGGCGCACGGCATCACAGGCCGCCATGACCGAGCTTGCCGAGGAAGATGCCCAGGAAGAAGACCAGGGCGCCGCCGCCGACGACCAGCACCAGCGTCTGCCACAGCGGGAACTTGAGGTAGCGCCAGCGGATGGCGGAGATGACGAGCAGCTCGATCCCCACCACGGCGTAGGCGATCATCAGACCGAGGGCGGTGTTGTTGATCAGGAACGGCAGGCTGTGGAAGATCCCGCCGAGCGTCGTGCCCAGGCCGGTGGTGAACCCCTTCCAGGCGGGCGCGACGTCCATCTCTTCGTCGGGAGCATGCGAGAGCGCCTCGGCGAGGCCCATGCTGAGTCCCGCCCCGGTGGCGGCGGACAGGCCCACCCAGAAGACGTGGAGGTGACCGGTGAGCTGCGCGGCCGCGAAGATCGGGGCCAGCGTCGACACCGTGCCGTCCATCAGGCCCAGCAGGGCCGGACGGACGAGCTCTTGATTGACGTTCGGGGCGCTCTGGCCGGAGGTCGTCGTCGCCATAACGGGCTCCTTCCGTGCCGATGCGGATGTGGTCTCGCTCGTTCGGTTCGTGCCGGCGTGGCCGGCATGGACCCGCGCCGGGCGCTCGGGCGCCCCGGGCGGCGGACCGCCGGCCCTTCGCTGCAATTGTGCGGGACCTCCTCGTTGCGCGGGTGACGCAGATGACGTCGCCCAGGCTACGAGCGCGCGGCGGGAACGGGGGGTCTCAGCCCTTCCACGGCCACGCGACGCACCCCTCGAGATCGGGGAAGGCCACCACGTCGGCCTCGCCCTTGAGCACGAGGGTGGTGACCCGCTGCGCCGGGAACAGCGCCGTCGCCGCGGCAAGCGTGGCGCCGGTCACGCTGACCTCGTCCACCAGCAGCACCCTGGCGCCGGGTGCGAGCGTCGGCGGAGCTTCCAGCAGCTCGGGGCGCGGTCTCCGGGGCACGTTGTCCTCGTCCCGGAAGTTCAGCTTGACGAGCGCCAGCGGAAGCCCCAACTGGTGGGCGACCAACGCCGCTGGGACCGTGCCGCCGCTGGCGATACCGACCACCACGTCGCAAGTCGGGATGTCGAGCTCTCGGAGGCGGCCGCTGATGACGTCGAAGGCGAGCGGGGTGGCGACCCCGCCGCCGTCGCGTGCGGGTCGCCCGCGCTCCTCGGTGTGCGTGCCCATGTGCCAGTCTTACCGCGCCGGGGCGCGCGTGTGGGTGACCTGCGACCGGTACCCGGAGCTCACGGCGCGGGTGCCGAGAACGGGGCGTAGCGGTAGTTGAGCTGGGTGCCGACCTCGCGGAAGCCGAGGCGCGCGTAGAGCTCGCGCGCGTTCTCGGCCGCGGAGAGCCAGGCGTGGCCGTGGCCCGCGGCGCGCGCCTCGGCGAGCAGGCCGGCGCACACCGCCGCGGCGAGCCCCTGGCGCCTCCGGGCGGGCACCGTGAACACGCCGGCGAGCTCGCTCCATCCCGAGCTCCCCAGCTGCAGGACGGCGCCGGCCACCGGCGCGCCGTCCTCGATCAGGGCGGCGGCCATGGACCGGCCCCGCGCGAGGGTGGCCTGCAAGCGGTCCAGGAAGGCGTAGCCGGTGGCCGCCGGCATGCCGAAGGCCGCGGCCTGCGTCTTCACGAAGGCGACGACGAGGGCGCCCTCGTCGCCGCGGAGGCGCCGGTAGCCGGCCGGCGCCGGTGACGCGGAGCCGAGGGCGGCCCGCAGATCGGCGGTCATCACCGGGTCGGCCGACGCGCGCACGAAGCCGCGACGCTCGAGCGCGGCGCCCAGCGAGGGGTGGAGCTCGCCCATGAACTCGAGGCGCGGCACGATGCCGTGCTCCCTGCCGAGGCTCACCAGCGCCTCCACCGAGGCGCCCCAGTCCACGGGCTCCGGGCCCGAGGGAACCGCCACGTGCATCAGGGCGTCGGCATCGCCGGTAGCCAGGCAGGCCGTGAAGGCTCCTGCCGCGACCGCCGTGCGGCCGAAGGCGGCGTGTTCCAGAAGGGCCTGCTCCGCATGGCTCAGGGCGTCGTCGGCCGTCATCGTTCCCATCCTAGCCAAGCTCCGCACCGCGCGACCGGCTCGCTGCCGCGCGCACGGGACATTTGCCCTCCTGGGACGTTCGTCCTGTGGGTTAGGCTCCTCGCGGGCGCTCGTGGGGGCGGGCCGGCCCCAGGATGCGCCCCGCGGACGCGCCGGCGGCCGGCCGCCCTCGGCGCGAGCTCAGGCGCCTGGAACGGCGCCGTCGTCATGGAGGGTCGGATCACGCATGGGCAACTCACTCCCGCTCCCTTTAGACTACGCCCATGGTTGAGGCCGGCACTGGTAGCATCGCGGCGCGTATGCACGCCGGCGGCCCTCGAGCGACCGCGCTTCGGGGCGCGAAGGTGCGCGGCGCGATCGCGGCGAGGCTGCACGGTGCGGCCCCGCGTCCCGTAACGGTCCACAGCTCAGCGTGGGGAGGATTGTTGTCGTGAGTGGAAAAGGCTCCAGTTCGTCCGACACCGTCGTGCGCATCGAGGTGTACCTCGATGACGCTACGGAGGCCGTCAGCGTCCTGACCGCTCCGCCCTTCCGCTTCCAGCTCGACAGCTCCGCGCTGGAACAGGGCGACCATACGCTCAGGTTGGTGCGCATCGATGCCGCTGGAGGAAGGCGCGAACGTCGCATCCCCTTCCATGTCCAGCACGAGCCCATCGTCGAGGTCAGGGGCCTGGAGGACGGGGCGACCGTGAGCGGTCGCGTCGACATCGACGTCGTGGCGCCGGCGGCGGCCCCCCGCGAGCCGGTCGAGCCCGCGGGCCCGTCCTTGTGGCTCTACGTCCTGTCGACCGTGCTCGTCCTGGGCGGCATCTGGGCGTTCTTCATGCTGGTGCCCATCTACAGCCGCGTGGTCGCTCCACCGAGCACCGAGGCGGCGGCGCCTGCTTCGCAGCCCTCCGGGCCGCCCGTCGATCAGACCCTGCTGAAGGCAGGTGAGACGCTCTACGCATCCGATTGCGCTTCCTGCCACAAGCCGAGCGGCGAGGGCATGCCGCCCACCTTCCCGGCGCTGGCGGGCAACAGCTTCCTGAGCGACGCCTCGGCCGTCGTCAAGAAGGTCTACGAGGGCGGGGGGTCCATGCCGTCGCACCCGTCTTACACCGCCAAGGACCTGGCGGCCGTGGCGACCTACGTCCGTAACACCTGGGGCAACAGCTACGGCGGCGTGAGCGTCTCCGACGCGGCCGGCGCCGAGCCGAAGGCGAGCAACCCGGCCGCCTCCGCCGCGCAGCCGAGCGCGCCCTCTGGCGGCTCTGCTTCGGGCGGGACTGCTTCGGGCGGATCTACCTCGACCGGAAGTACCTCGACCGGAGCTGCTTCGACCGGCGCTGCCTCTGGCGGATCCGCCTCGAGCGGCTCTACCTCGAGCGGCTCTACCTCGAGCGGATCCGCCTCGAGCGGCTCTGCGACCGGCGGTCAGGCCCCTTCGGGCGGTGCCGCCGGCAGCAGCGGCAACGGCAGCACCAGCGGCAGCACCAGCGGCAGCACCAGCGGCAGCACCAGCGGCAACGCCAACGGGGGCTCCACCGGCGGAAGCGCAGCGGGGACGGCCGGCAGCTCGGCCAGCACCGGCTCGGCTCCTTCCGCGAGCTCCGGGTCGGCCGCTTCCGGCGGGCAGGCCGCCGGCGGCAACGAGCAGGCGCTCCTGAGCGACGGCAAGCAGCTCTACGACTCCGACTGCGCCAGCTGCCACCAGCCCAGCGGTGCGGGCATCCCGCCGACCTTCCCGGCGCTCGCCGGCAACGACTTCCTCCAGGACCCGGCAGCCGTCGTCCAGCGCATCTTCGACGGCAAGGGCACCATGCCGCCCCACCCGTCCTACACGGCCAAGGACCTGGCCGCCGTGGCGAGCTACATCCGCGAGTCGTTCGGCAACAGCTACGGTCCCGTGAGCGTCCAGGAGGCCGGCCAGGCGGCCCCGAAGGCGGGCCAGTGACGGGCGCCGACAGGGGAGTCTGACCATGTATCGCAACGACCGCGTGATCCCCTTCTTCACCATCCTGTTCGCCGTGGCGCTGTTCTTCCTGGCGTACCTCGACGGCCGCCACATCACCGCTCTCGAGGGTGGCGTGCCGCAGCCGCTCTCCGTCGGCCAGATCGGCCTGGTCAGCCTCGGCATCGTGTTGCTGATCTACGGCCTCATCGGGTACGTGTCCGTGTGGCTCGAGGGCCGCGAGCTGCGGCCCGGCACGCACAAGGCCCGGCCCGGCAACGCGCAGTGGGTGGGCATGGCGCTGTCGGCGCTGGCCGTCGCGCTGTCGGGCCTGTTCGTGCAGGCCATCGTTCACGCCCTGCGGACGCAGGAGAATCACCCCGCCGTCGAGGGAGCCATCTTCGCCGGCATCTCGCTCACCGTGGCCGCGCTCCTGGCGCTGTACAAGCACTACTACCAGGACGACGAGGTCGGCGTGGAGTCCGAGGATTCGGAGGTGCCCTGGTAATGCCGAACGACGACGACCGCAAGCCCTCCAACTCGGAGACGCCGGGCGGCACGCCCGGGCAGGGCGCGGTCACGCCCGCGGACGCCGAGGACCAGGAGCGGCTCATCCAACGCCGCCGCTTCCTCCAGGCCGGGATCGGCGTCACCGTGGCGCTCACCGTCACCGGCCTGTCCGCGCTGAGCGTGACGGGCAGCCTCCGGCCGATCGCCAAGATCACCCCGGAGCAGGAGCCGCCCGAGGACGGCGACCTGCTGGTGGTGGCGCAGGATCAGACCAAGCAGGTGACCCTGGACGACCTGGTGGCCGGGCAGGAGCAGACGATGGCCTACCCGAAGAACCCCAAGACCGGCGTGGTCAAGAGCGGCACCGACAACAACCTCATCCTGCTGGCGCGCTTCTCGCCCGGCGACCTGGGCCCGGATACCTCCCAGCACGCCGCGCAGGGCGTGGTGGCGTACTCCGGGGTGTGCACCCACCTGTGTTGCACGGTCAGCGACTGGAACAGCAAGAGCAGCGTCTTCGTATGCCCCTGCCACCGTTCGGAGTTCAACCCCCGACTGGACGGCAAGGTCATCTCCGGTCCGGCGCCGCGCGCGCTCCCGCTTCTTCCGCTCAAGATGGAGAACGGCACCCTGAAGGTGGCCGGCAGCTTCCTGACGAGCGTGGGCTGCAGCTGAAGGGGGAGCGCGCATGGTCAAGTGGCTCGACGATCGCCTGGCTCTGAACAGGCTCTACAAGAAGTACTTCCGCAAGGTCTTCCCGGTACATCACTCGTTCTTCCTGGGGGAGATCACCGTCTTCTCGTTCATCATCCTGGTGCTCACCGGGGTGTTCCTCTCCATCAACTTCGAACCGTCCATCCGTATGGTGCAGGTGGGCACGAAGCAGCTGCCCGCGGCGTACGCCTCGGTGCAGTTCATCGACACGCTGCCCTTCGGCCAGGTCATCCGCAGCATGCATCACTGGGCGGCCAACGTCTTCATCGCCGGCGCCTTCCTGCATATGCTGCGCATCCTCCTGACGGGCGCCTACAAGCGGCCGCGCGAGATCAACTGGATCGTCGGCATGTTGCTCCTGAGCTTCGCCGTCGTGGCCGCGTTCACCGGCTACTCGCTGCCGTTCGACGCCTTCTCCGCCACCGCCACCAAGGTCGGCTACGAGATCGCCGCGTCCATCCCGCTGATCGGCAACTGGCTGGCGCAGCTCTTCTTCGGCGGGCACTTCCCGACCGAGCACTCCCTGCCGCGCCTCACCTCCATCCACATGATCTGGATCCCGCTGATCATCGCCGCGCTCATCGGCGCGCACGTGCTCATCATGTTCCTGCAGAAGCACACCCAGCCCCCCTACGCGCGCAAGGTGGCGCCCGGCAGGATCCTGGGCGTGCCCTTCTGGCCCCAGCAGGCGCTCATCATGGGGGTGCTCTTCGCGTTGTTCGTGGCGGTGCTAGCGGTCGTGGCGGGCGTGTTCAACGCCAATCCCATCGAGCACTTCGGGCCCCCGGGACCCAGAACGCCCGAGGTCAAGCCGGAGTGGTACTTCCTGTGGCTCTACGGCTTCCTGAAGATGATCCCGTCGTCGTGGCACTTCTCGGTCGTGGGCATCTACGTGGGCTCCCAGTTCATCGGCGTGCTCATCCCCACGCTGGTGATCCTCTTCGGGTTCATCTACCCGCTGCTGCAGCCTTCGCCCGTGAAGCAGCGCTACATCGAGCTCCCCAGCCGGCACAAGGTCAGGACGGCGACCGTCATAGGCCTGCTGGCCTTCTTCGTCGCCGCCACCATCGCCGCCTACAAGCAGGGGTTGGGTCTGAGCACGGGATTCCTGTGGCTGCTGGTCATCCTCGGGCCGGTGCTGGTGGGCCTCATCGCCTACGGCTTGCTGCGGGCGGTCTACCCCGAGGAGGAAGACGGGGCCGCGGCGGTGCCCGGCGCCGACGCCTCGCCGGGTGATTGAGCACCGGCCCCGGCACAGCCTCGTGACGCGAGCGCCAGGCATCCGGCAGGGGAGGCCGGCCGTCTCGGGCGGCGCGGGGAGCGGCAGGACGCGCGCCGATCCGGTTGTCGGCAGGCCGCGGCCCGGCCGTTGGGGGGATCGGCCCGTGCGGGCTCAGCCGGCGGTCGCCGAGCCCTTGAGCCTGCCCAGGTGCTGCTTGCGGAACTTGGCGAGCTTGGGCGCGATGATCAGCCGGCAGTAGCCCTCGCCCGGGTGGTTGGCGTAGTAGTCCCGGTGGTACGCCTCGGCGGGGTAGAAGGGGCCGGCGGCTCGCAACTCCGTGACCAGCGGCGCGGGGTAGAGGCCCGCGCGCTCCACCTCCCGCATCACGGTCTCGGCCTCGGCGCGCTGCGCGTCGTCGTGATAGAAGACCGCCGAGCGGTACTGCGGGCCCACGTCGTTGCCCTGGCGGTCCCTGGTCGTGGGGTCGTGGATGGCGAAGAAGACCTGCAACAGGTCGCGGTAGCCGATGACCCGCGGGTCGAAGCGGACCTGCACCGCCTCGGCGTGGCCGGTGGTGCCCGTGCACACCTGCTCGTAACTGGGGTCGGGAACAAGGCCGCCGGTGTAGCCGGACGTCACCGACGCGACGCCGGCGAGGTCGAGGTAGACGGCCTCCAGGCACCAGAAGCAGCCGCCGGCCAGGGTGGCCGTGGCGTAGCCGTTCGCTGCGTTCTCGGTCATGGCCTCATGCTAGGCCGGCGCAGGCGACCGTAGTGTCGGCCGGAGCCGAAGCGGCGGCTCAGCCCGTGACCCCCGTGGGATCGCGCTCGCCCGCCAGGTAGAGCCAGGTGGAGAGCACCGTGTCGGGGTTGAGGGAGATGGTGTCGATCCCCTCGTCGAGCAGCCAGCGCGCGAAGTCGGGCTTGTCCGAGGGGCCCTGGCCGCAGATGCCGATGTACTTGCCCGCCTGCTTGCAGGCGCGGATGGCGTTGGCCATGAGCTCCTGCACGGCGGGGTCGCGCTCGTCGAAGAGATCGGCCACCAGGCCGGAGTCGCGGTCGAGCGCGAGGGTGAACTGCGTCAGGTCGTTGGAGCCGATCGAGAAGCCGTCGACGTGCTGCAGGAAGGCGCCGGGCCGGATGGCGTTGGACGGCACCTCGCACATCATGATGATCTCCAGGCCGTCCTCGCCGCGCTTCAGGCCATGGTCGGCCATGCGCCCCAGCACGTCGACCAGCTCGCCCTCGGTGCGTACGAAGGGGATCATCACCTTGACGTTGGTGAGCCCCATCTCGCTACGGACCCGCTTGAGCGCCCGGCACTCCAGCGCGAACGCCTCCGCGAAGCTCTCGGCGCGGTAGCGCGAGGCGCCGCGGAAGCCGATCATCGGGTTCTCCTCCTTGGGCTCGTACGTCTCGCCGCCGACGAGGTTGCGGTACTCGTTGGACTTGAAGTCGGTCATGCGCACGATCACCGGATGGGGTGCGAAGGCGGCGGCGATGCACGCCACCCCCTCCTTGACCTTCTCCTCGAAGAAGCGCGCGGCGCTGCCGTACCCGGCGCTGCGGCGGTCGATCTCCTGGCGGACCTCGTCAGGCACGTCGGGGTAGGCGAGCAGCGCCTTGGGGTGCACGCCGACGTCGTTGTTGATGATGAACTCGAGCCGCGCCAGGCCCACCCCGCGATTCGGGAGCTGGGCGAAGGAGAAGGCACGGTCGGGCGAGGCGACGTTCATCATCAGCCCGACCGGCAGCTCGGGCATGCGGTCGAGCTCGATGCGCTCGACGTCGAAGCGGGGGTGGCCCTGGTAGACGTTGCCCTCGTCGCCCTCGGCGCAGCTCACCGTGACCTCGTCGCCGTCCTTCAGGAGGGCGGTGGCGTCGCCGCTGCCCACCACCGCGGGGATGTCGAGCTCCCGGGCGATGATGGCGGCGTGGCAGGTGCGCCCCCCGCGATCGGTGACGATGGCCGAGGCGCGCTTCATGACCGGCTCCCAGTTGGGGTCGGTCATGTCCGTGACGAGCACGTCCCCTTTCTCGACGCGCTCCATGTCGTCTGCGCTCGGCACCACCCGCACGCGGCCCTTGGCGATGCGCGAGCCGACCGCTCGGCCGCGGACCAGGACGGTGCCCTGCTCCAGCAGCCGGAAGCGCTCCAGTACCCGCCCGCTGCGGCTGCGCACGGTCTCGGGGCGCGCCTGCAGCATGTAGATCAGCCCGTCCTCGCCGTCCCTGGCCCACTCGATGTCCATGGGCCGGCCGTAATGCTCCTCGATGGCCAGCGCCTGCCGGCCCAGATCCGCGAGCTCGTCGTCGGTGAGGGCGAAGCGCCGCTGCTCCGGCTCCGGCACCGGCACCGTCTCGACGAGGCTGTCGCCGGAGCCGTAGACCATCTTCTCGGCCTTCGAGCCCAGGCGGCGCTGCAGGACCGCCGGACGGCCGGCACGAAGGCCCTCCTTGTGGAGGTAGATCTCGTCGGGGTTCACCGCGCCCTGTACCAGCAGCTCGCCCAGGCCGTAGGCGGCGGTGACGAAGACGACGCCCTGGAACCCCGACTCCGTGTCGAGCGTGAAGGCGACGCCGCTGGCGCCGAGGTCGCTCCGGACCATGCGCTGCACGCCGACCGACAGCGCCACCTCGGCGTGGTCGTAGCCGTGGTGGCGGCGGTAGGCGATGGCGCGGTCGGTGAAGAGCGAGGCGTACACCTTGCGGACGTGCTCCAGCAGGGCGGCCTCGCCGCGGACGTTCAGGAACGTCTCCTGCTGGCCGGCGAACGACGCCTCCGGCAGGTCCTCGGCGGTCGCCGAGGAGCGCACCGCGACGGATGCGGGCGCTCCCGCGCCGCCGAGCGCCGCGTAGGCGTCGCGTACGGCCTGCAGCAGGTCTTCAGGCAGGGGCGTCGCCAGGATCAGCTCGCGTACGGCGCGGCCGCGTTCGGCCAGCAGGCCGACGTCCTCACCGTCGACGCCCTCCAGCAAAGCGGCGATGCGATCGCCCACGTCGGTGTCGCGGAGGTAGGCCCGGTACGCCTCGGCCGTCGTCGCGAACCCGCCGGGCACGCGCACACCGGCCTCCGCCAGGCTCCGCGTCATCTCCCCGATGGAGGCGTTCTTCCCGCCCACCACATCGACATCGCCCAGGCCCACAGAATCGAACGTACGGATGTACTCCACCGACGCCTCCTCTCGACGCGGCTTATGCTCGGGGCGTTCCTCGTGGCGGCGCCCCGGCTTCTGGGTCGTGATCCAAGCTACCGTGCCCGTCGCGCCCGCGTGCCGACGCGCGTGTCGGCCCGCGCGCGCCCGTGGAGCGCTGGCCGCGAGAGGGCGGCGCCCCGACGGGACGGTGGGGGCGGCCAGGAGGTGGCATGAACGCGAGACAAGTCTACTTCGTCTCCGACCACACCGGTGTGACCGCGGAGGTTCTCGGGCACAGCCTGCTGGCCCGTTTCGGCGACGTGCCCGTGCGCACCACCACGAGGCCCTTCGTGAACACCCTCGAGCGGGCGGACGCCCTGGCGGCGGAGCTGTCCGGGGTTCCGGATCGGCCGGTGGTGTTCTCGACCATCACCGACATCGGCGTGCGCGAGCGAATCGCCGCCGCCCCCTGCGTGCACCTCGACCTCTTCGAGCCCTTCCTGGGAGCCCTGGAGGAGGTGCTCGGCGCCAGCCCCCAGGCGCGCGTCGGGGCGTACCACGGCATCCAGGACCTGGCCAGCTACCAGGCCCGCATCGACTCGGTGGAGTTCGCGCTGTCGACCGACGACGGCTCCAACGTGCGCCGTTACGGGCAGGCCGAGGTGGTGATGGTGGGGGTGTCGCGGGTCGGGAAGAGTCCCACCTGCCTCTACCTGGCGTTGCAGTACGGCGTCCGTGCCGCCAACTACCCCCTCGCGGAGGACGACTTCGAGCGCGACGCCCTGCCCGAGGCGCTGTCGCCCTTCGAGGGGCGGCTCTTCGGCCTCACCATCGCCTCGAGGCGCCTGCACGAGCTACGGCAGCAGCGCCGGCCGGGCTCGCGGTACGCCGAGCTGCGGCGTTGCGAGTACGAGGTGCGCCAGGCCGAGCGCCTCTTCCGGCTCCACGGCATCCCCTTCCAGGACGCCAGCTCTCTGTCGGTCGAGGAGCTCGCCGCGCTCGTGCTTCAGCGGGCCGGCCTGGAGCGCCACCGCTAGTCAGGTCAGGCGGGGTGCGGAGGCGCGGCCGCCGCCGGGGTCGGGACGCCTGCCAGGCGGGACACCGGCAGGTGGTGGCGCAGGATCTCGAGGTGCGGGGTGGCCACGCACACGTCCAGCCCCCCGGCCACGCGCTCGACGGTGAGGACGTGGGCGTGGGTGGCGTGCGCCGTCACCCGCCCGCCGGCGACCACCCCTTCGATGCGGTCGAGGTTGAGGGGGATCCTGGCAAGGGGCGCCGCGTCGGGCTCGAGCCGGTCGCGGACGGTCAGGCAGGAGGGGCTCAGCTCCAAGGTCAGGCCGTCCGCACTGTGTATCACGAACGTATCGCCGTCGTCGTCGACGTTGGGATCGTGGAAGAAGTCGCTCACGGGAGGTCCTCTCCGGTCGCCGATCGCCGCGCTCTCAACGGTGTGCGAACACCGGTGCGCGGGACGACGGCCCGCGGCTGCGTCCTAGCGCGACCGGGGCCTCTCCGTCATGGTCCCCTCCGGGTGGACCGTGCCCACCCTATGCCCGCCGGCCGTGGGCAATATGTGAGTCGCTTCGCTTTCCGGGCCGCGAGCCGGCGGCCTGCCGGACCGCTCCGATGGCGACGCCCGGCGCGCTGAGCCTGGCGACCGCGCCCTGTCACGACCGCTGGGGCGCGACGGAGCGCGGTCGCCGGAGATGTGCGAGGGGAGCGGCCGGGCGCGGCCGAGCCGCTACGGGATCGCGCAGGCCAGGCCCTCGAGCACGACGAGGCTGGTCGCGGCGGCGTGGCTCGCCACGGGCGAAGGGCGGCGGTCCATGCCGCTGCTGGTGACCACCAGGTCGAGGATCCCGTCGCCGTTGACGTCGGGGGCGCTCAGCGAGGTCGGGTGGGTCCAGGTGTAGATCGGCTGCGGGGGTCCGAAGGTGCCGTCGCCGCGGCCGGGCAGCAGGGTGACACTGTTGTCGTCGTAGTTCGCGGTGGCCAGGTCGACGGTGCCGTCGCCGTCCAGGTCGGCGGCGACGAGGCCGTCGGGGCCGTCACCGGTGCCGAGCTGCGGGCCCGGCAGGAACGTCCCTCGAACCGTCCCGTACAGCACGGTCACGGTGTTGTCCTCGAAGTTGGTGGCCGCCAGGTCGGGGATGCCGTCGCGGTTGAGGTCCGCGCTGACGACCGCGTCCGGTTGCCGCCCCACCGGCAGCGGGCCGGCGTTCCTGAACCCGCCCTCGCCGTCGCCCAGCAGCAGCGACAGGGTGTCGTCACGGAAGTCGCTCGCGACCAGATCCACGTTGCCGTCGCCGTTGACGTCGGTGGCGAGCAGGGCGTCGGGATTGCGGCCCACCGGGAGCGACACCGCAGGGTGGAAGCGGCCCTGGCCGGTGCCGAGCAGCAGCGAGAGGCTGGCTCCGCCGGTGTCCGCTGCGACGAGGTCCGGCACGCCGTCGTGGTTCACGTCGGTGGCGATCAGCGCCGTGGGGTGCGGGCCCACCGCGACCTGCGCGGTCCGCTCGAAGCTGCCGTCCCCCGCGCCGCGGAGGACCACCACGGCGTTGTCGCCGCTGTTGGCCACGGCCAGGTCGGGCCGGCCGTCCCCGTCGAAGTCGGCGGCGGCCAACGCGGTCGGGCCGGTGCCGACGGTCAGGTTCTGCACGGGCTGGCAGGCGGCCAGCCCCAGCCCGAACACCAGCGACACCGTGTCGGCGTCGGAGTTCGCGACGGCGAGCTCGGGCCGGCCGTCGCCGTTCACGTCCGCGACCGCCACCGCGTAGGGGTAGTCCCCCACGGTGACGGTGTTGATCTCGTGGAACGTGCCGCCGCCCGCCCCCATGAACAGCGTCAGCGAGCCGCTCTCCTCCGAGAGAAGGTCGCCGTCTTCCGGGGCCTGGGCCACGGCCCGGCTGGGGCCGCTTGCTGGGATAAGGATCGTGGCCACGATGGCCGCGAGGCTCACCGCGGCAACGTGCTTGAGCCGCATGTCTGCCTCCGAGCTCGACGATTCGTCAGCGAACGGGTGAACGCTCTCCGGCGCCAGCGTATGTCCGTCCCGGAGCCGTCGTCAGGGCCTTTTGTCCTCCCGGGACGTACCTCTCGGCGGGACGTTGGTCCGTGCCGGCGCCGGCCGCTCCCGCCGGCAAGGGGTGGCTGTGGCTGCCGGTCGCGGCGGTGGTCGCGGTGCTGTTGCTCCGGCTCCTGCGCTGAGCGGCGCTCGGGACGCGCGCGCCCGGCGGATCGGGTATCCGTCGATCCGTCGGGCGAACGCAACCGCGGTCGCGGCGGCGACGGTACTATGAGTCTCTATGGCTCACAGGTGCCGGTCCGGTCGGTTCCACCGCGGCTGGTGGTGGCTGCCGCTCGCCCTCGTCCTCGGCGCCGCCCAGGAGGCGGGCGCGGCCGACGCCGGTGCCGGGGCTGCCGCCGAGGTCGCCGCCCTCTACCGCTCGGGCTCGTTCGAGCGCGCCTACCGCCTCGCCGTCCCGGTGGACTCGGGCGCCATGCAGACGATGGCCGCGAAGGCGGCCATCGCCCGAGGGCTGTACCAGGGGACCTCCGGGGAGGACACGCTCACCTGGCTGCGGAACGGCGAGAAGGCCGCCCAGGAGGCCGTGAAGCTGACCCCCGACCGGCCGGCCGCGCTGCTGGCGCTGGCTCAGGCGAAGGGGGAGATCGCGCGCCGCACCGGACCGCTGGCGAACGTCAGCGTGCCCGGGGACATCGGCGGGCTCCTCAAGAAGGCCGTGCAGCTCGCTCCGGACGATCCGGACGCGTTGGTCGGGTTGGGCCTGTGGAACCTGGAGCTGACCGATCGCGGCGTCGGCTGGCTGTACGGCGCCGAGCGTGACGGCGCCCTGGAGATGGTCGCCCGCGGGGTGAGGCTGGCGCCGAAGCGCGTCGACCTGCGCGTGCAGTACGCCGGCGCGCTGCGCATCGTGGGCGACGTGCAGCAGGCGCGCGAGCAGCTCGACCGGGCCCTCGCCCTCCCCGCCGACACCGCGCTCGAGCGCTACGAGCAGCAGCGGGCGAAGACCATGCTGGGCGAGCTCGGCGGCGCCTCGGGCTAGCGCCGCCCCTCGCAGCCCGTCGTTGGCGGCACCGGCCCGAGCGCCGGAGGGACGGGGTCGCACCTCGAGCGGCGGCTGGTACCATCGCTCGGGGCCGGCGGGCCCCGGTCCCCGGCGCCCACTCCGGCGCCGGGCCGAGGCGGAACCGACGCGAGGCGGAACCAACGCGGGGCGCGCCCGGCACGGGCTGAGCGTGCCCCGCTGGCGGAAGGAGCAGCCATGACAGGCGAGCGACACGACGTGGTGGTCGTGGGCGGCGGCTCGGCGGGGTCGGCCGTCGCCAACCGCCTCAGTGCGGACGGGGGCACCAGCGTGCTGGTGCTGGAAGCAGGCCGAGCCGACTGGCCCTGGGACGTCCTCATCCACATGCCCGCCGCGTTGCCGTTCCCCATCGGCAACCCGCGTTACGACTGGCGCTACGCCTCCGAGCCGGAGCCGCACATGGGCGGGCGCCGCGTCTACCACGCCCGCGGCAAGGTGCTCGGGGGCTCCTCCAGCATCAACGGGATGATCTTCCAGCGTGGCAACCCCATGGACTACGACCGCTGGGCCCAGGCGCCGGGCATGGAGGCTTGGGATTACGCCCATTGCCTGCCCTACTTCAAGCGCATGGAGACCTGCCTGGCGGGTGCCGACGACTGGCGCGGCGGCGAGGGCCCGCTCATGCTCGAGCGCGGGCCGGCGCGGGGGCCGCTCTTCGACGCCTTCTTCGGGGCCGTGCAGCAAGCGGGCTACGCCCTCACGGACGACGTCAACGGCTACAAGCAGGAGGGCTTCGCCGCCTTCGACCGGAACATCCATCGCGGCCGCCGCTGGTCCGCGTCGAAGGCCTACCTCGACCCTGTTCGGGGGCGCCGCAACCTCGAGATCCGGACGCGGGCCTTCGTCACGCGCGTTCTGTTCGACGGCAAGCGGGCGACCGGCGTCGAGTACGTCCACGGTGGGCGGGTGAGGCGCGCACTGGCCGGCGAGGTGATCCTCAGCGGCGGCGCCGTCAACACGCCGCAGCTGTTGCAGCTCTCCGGCGTCGGCCCCGCAGATCACCTCCGGTCGCTCGGTATCGAGGTGGTGGCGGACCTGCCGGGCGTCGGGCGGAACCTCCAGGACCACCTCGAGGTGTACATCCAGTACGCCTGCAAGCAGCCGGTGTCGATGGCGCCGTGGCTGACGTGGTGGCGCAGGCCGTGGGTGGGGTTCCAGTGGCTGTTCTTCCGCAGCGGCGCGGGAGCCACCAATCACTTCGAGGCCGGCGGCTTCGTGCGCTCCAACGACGGGGTGGCGTGGCCCAACCTCATGTTCCACTTCCTGCCGCTGGCCATCCGTTACGACGGCACCTCACCCGCCTCCAGCCACGGCTACCAGGTCCACGTGGGGCCCATGACCTCCGACGTCCGCGGCGAGCTGAAGATCCGCTCGGCGGACCCCCGCGAGAAACCGTCGCTGCGGTTCAACTACCTCTCCACCGAGAACGACCGCAGGGAGTGGCTGGAGGCGGTGCGGACCGCGCGTCACATCCTCACGCAACCCGCCTTCGAGCCCTACAACGCCGGCGAGCTGTCGCCGGGGCCCTCGGTCACGAGCGACCGGGAGATCCTGGAGTGGGTGGCCCGCGACGCCGAAACGGCGCTCCACCCGTCGTGCACGGCCAGGATGGGCACCGACCCGCTGTCGGTGGTCGACCCGACCTCGATGGGGGTGCACGGCCTCGAGGGGCTGCGCGTGGTGGACGCCTCGGTGATGCCGGTCATCACCAACGGCAACATCTACGCGCCGGTGATGATGATCGCGGAGAAGGCGGCCGACCTCATCCGCGGCAACGTGCCGCTGGCGCCGTCGGCGGTGCCGGTGTACCGGCACCGCGCGGCGCAGCCGGGATGACCGCCGCCGACGCCTGAGCGAACGGGTCGTCCACGTCCCGTCCACGCCCCGTCCACGCCCCGTGGCCCGAGCACCCGTATGCGTGAGGGACGGCTACCGTGCGGTGTTTGTGCGCATCGTCGGAGAAAGCGATGACGGCTGCCTTAAGCTTTCCTCAGTCCGAGTTCATGGCACGTCTCTAACGTGCTGGTTGCCGCGGCCGGTGGTGCATCCCGGCACGCGGACCGCTCCGGCGGCTTCGAGGCCCGTACCTTATCTGGGCGCTTTGGACGGGCGGAGCCAGTAGCGCACCCTACCGGACGGTACGCAGCGGGTAGGACGCGCCCGCGCCTCGCGCACGCGAGGCAAGGAGGTCCCCGAATGGTTGTGAAGAAGGCTCTACTGATCTTCGCGATGGTGATGGTGACGGCGGCGATGGCGCAGGGCCTGCCCGACGGCGGCAGCCCACAGCCTTCCTCGCAGGGCGGCACCACGATGGCGACCGCTTCCTTCGCGGGGCACACGCTGGCCGTGCCGATAGGCGCCACCGGCATCGAGGCGTGGCAGCTCGCGGTCCCCTACGGCGCCGTCGACGCCGTGTGGCCGGCCCGGCTCGACGACCGCTTCGATCTCCTGCTGGCGGCCGGAGTGGTGAGCGCTTCGCTGCCCGAGGCGACGTTCGCCCTGAGCGGTCCATCCCGGGCCATGAGCAGGTGGTCGGCCGGCATGGCCTGACGGTCGTGAACTCCGGCAAGACAGCGCCAGGGGACGGGCTCGAGCCCGTCCCCTGGTCTCGTCTGGCCGACCGCGCAGGGGCGGGTCCCTCAGTCTGAGTTCATGTGGCGGCTCTAGCGTTCGGATGGGCCTGGAGCTACGCCCCGGTTCGGCGGCGAAACGGCCCGCTCCACATGTGGGCGCTCGGGGCGGGTCGAGCCGATGGCGCAACACGCCGGAACCGCGTGAGGAGCCGCATGCGCCCGAGCCCCCGCGGACGCGGGGCGAGGAGGTGGAGCGATGTCATCGAGGAACGTTCTGATCGCGATGGTTCTCGTCGTCGTCGGCGGGCTGGCGTTCGCGGACGCGCTGCCCGACCAGTCGACGCTCGTCATCACCGACGGCAGCGGCACCCCGATAGGCTCGGGGACGTACGTGGGTGGCGACCTCAGCGTGGGGGTGGTCTCGGACGGCACGGCGCAGTCCTACGACGGAGCCACGCTCACGCTGACCACCCGTGGCGGCGACACGCTCACCTACACCGTGAACGTGAGCGTCGATGCTGACGGCAATGTCACCATCACTCTCGCCGACAGCGGGAAGGCGCTCGAGAGCATCAACCCGTCGATCCTGGCGCGGGGCGGAACGGTCGACTACAGCACCATGGACGCCTACGTCGCGCCCACGCTGCCGCCGCCCGGACCCAACCCGCACGCCAACGCCAACGCATTCCAGCATGCGGGGAACGCGGCGGACGGGATGGGCAACGCCGCCGAGGCGGCGATCACCGGCAGCGGCCACGCCAACGACAGAGCGGGCGCCGGCAACCACAACGCCGAGCGCTAGGCCGCGGCACCGACAAGATGGCGAGGGGACGGGCTCCATGCCCGTCCCCTCGCTTCCGTTGCGGTCCGGAGTCGCCGCAGGGCGTTGGAGCGCGCTCGCGCGCTCAGGCGTCGTCCGGCACGAAGCGCAGCGCCAGGCCGTTGCTGCAGTAGCGCAGGCCGGTAGGCTCCGGCCCGTCGTCGAAGACGTGGCCGTGGTGCCCGCCGCAGTTGGCGCAGTGGTACTCGGTCCGGGGGTAACCGATGTGGTGATCGGTCTTCGTCTCGAACGCGCCGGGAAGCGCTTCCGAGAACGACGGCCAACCGCAGTCGGCGTCGAACTTGACGTCGCCACGGAACAGCGGGTGGCCGCACGCCGCGCACACGTACGTTCCGGGCCGCCACTCGTGGTTCAGAGGGCTGGTGCCGGGGCGCTCGGTGGCTTCGTGCCGGAGCACTCGGTACGCCTCGGGTGAGAGGCGGTCCTTGACGGACGCATCGTCGAGATCGACCTTCTTGCCGGGGGTCTCGTCGGTCACGCTCCAGGGTACGGCAGCGGCGGCGCCGTCCGCGTCCTGCGCGTGACGACCGCCGGCGTCCGCGCAGCGCGCTCCGCCCGCCGCCTCAACCGCCTGTCACGATCGACGCAACCAGCTCCAACAGCACCACCAGCGCTACGACGGCCTGCGCCAGTCGGCGCGCCGCGGCGTAGTGGGCGCCGGCCGTGAGTACGCGCACGCCCGGCAGCAGGCACAGGACCACCAGGCCGTAGAGCATGAGGCGCTGCCCGCGCAGGTCGAGGTCGTAAGCGCGCGGATCGATCGGCGCCGGAGCGGCGGTGAGCGCCAGCACGAACCCGACCAGCATGAGCGCGAGCGCGAAGGCCGAGAGGCCGCGCGACACCCGGCGCATGCTGCGGCCGATCTCCAGCGACTGGCGACGGTCCTGCGGCCGGCTCACGCCCCGCCCCCGATCCCGCGTAGGAGCATCTGCACCCCGATCGCGACCAGCAGGACGATGAGCGCCCAGCGCAGCCAGCCGACCTTGAGCCGCGACTGGAGCAGCGTCCCCGCCACCGCCCCCAGGAACACCCCTGCGACGGTCGGCACGGCGATGAGCGGGTGCACGTCGCCGCGCCCGATGTAGACGAACACGCTGGCGGCGGCGGTGATGCCCACCATGAAGTTGCTGGTGGCGGTCGCGACGCCGAGCGGCACACCCATGACGGCGTACATGGTGGGGACCTTGATGAAGCCGCCGCCCACGCCGAGCAGACCGGACACCATCCCTGCCAGGCCCGCGGTGCCCGATCCCGCCAGCCAGCGCCGGGGCGTGTAGTCGCTGGCGTACATCGCCTCGCCGTCGCCGCCCAGGCTCTTGGCCAGGGTGTAGCCGGCGGTCGCGAACACCACGACGGCGAACAGGATGCTGATCCAGCTCGCGCTCACCAGGCCGGCCGCCAGCCCGCCGATGACCGCGCCGGCAGCGGTCGCGATCTCGAGCCGCAGCGCGAGCGGGACGTCCGCGCCGCTGCCGTCGCGCGCGCTCGCGGCGACGCCGGCAGACGTCGCGATGACGCCCACCAGGCTGGTGCCCACCGCCAGCCGTACCGGCAGGTGGAACAGCAGCGTCAACGCCGGAACCAGGAAGATACCGCCACCGAGGCCGAGCAGCGCGCCGACGGTGCCCGCCACGGCGCCCGTGACGAACAGGGCGAGCAGCAGGCTCATCGCGCCGCCCCCGCTGCGCCTGGTTCGGCGTCGGGCGCCCGGGAGGGGCGTCCGGTCCGCCAGGCGGCGTCGGTGGCGTCGAGGCGAGCCAGCGGCTCCCGCCACACGGGGGCGAGTCCGGGCAGATCGGCCGACCACCCTTCCAGCACGGCCCGGCGCCCGGAAGCGAAGCGCGTGAGCGCGGCCTGGAGCCGGGCCCCGGCGCCGGCTTGGGCGGCCGCCTGGATCACGCTGTCGAGCATGAAGCTCCGGCCGCCGAAACGGATGGGCAGCTCCAGGCCCGCGGCGATCGCGGCGATGTCGGCGCGGCTGAGGAAGAAGCCGCAGCGCGCGGGGCGGGTGAGGTCCGCGAGCGGCGAGACGCCGGCCGGGCTGCTCGCCGCGCCCGCCTCTGGGATGCTCGCGGGGACCGTCTCCGCTTCGTGCCGCCGCGAAGCTTTCCAGGAGCGCTGCTCGGCGCCCGCCCCCGGAGGCACGTCCCCGCCGCGCCGGCCTCCGAAGAGCGCCTCGGCGTGCTCCGTGAGGAGCCGGCGCGCCAGCACGGCAGCGGCGGCGTACAGCCCGGCGTCGGTCCCGCCGTCGAGCCGTCCCACCGCGTCGAGGAAGTGCGGCGCCCAGGGGAGCACGTGCTCGGCGAGGAGAGTGCGCTGGCCGTGGCGCGCGCGCTCTGCGCCCAGGGTGCCCTGGCCGGCACCCTCGCGCTCCAGCAGCGCGGACGCTGCGGCGAAGAGCACCGCGACGTGGTCGGCGGCCACGCCTTCCTCCACGGCGAGTCCGAGCGCTTCCAGCACGCCGCGCGTGAATCCCGCCCGCGCGCCGCCCACGGCGCCGTCCGCGTCGAGGTACACGGACGCGAACGGGTAGGCGTTCAGCACGAAGACGTGGGTGTAGCGCCGGGCGGCCTCGGCGGTAGCGTGGCCGGCGAGCTCGGGCACGGTGGCGGCGAGCGCCAGCAGCGGCTCGTCCGGCTCGTCGAAGAACAGCTCGGCCAGCAGCCGGTAGAGGCCCGCGCGCTGCAGTGCGGCGGCGCTCTCAGGCATCGCCGTCCGTAGCGCCGGCGACATCGGCACCCTCCGCGGGTAGGGCGTAAGCCCCGTCCTGCGGGTCCAGGGGCCGCGGCAGCCAGCGTGGGCGCCGGGTGCGGTCGGGGCTGTGGCGGGCCGCCGGACGCGTCTTGGCCATCCATTCCCGGTAGGAGGCGTGTGCCTTGTCGGTGTCGACCGCGATGTCGCCGTTGCGGTCGCCCTCGCGGGCATACTCGACGGTGACCGCCTGGTGCCAGCAGTGCTGGCCGGAGACGGGGTCGGGATGGACCTCGAACGCGATGTTCTGATGCACGCCGACGTCGCTCCACCAGATGCGGCCGGTGTCGGGATCGTTCGAGGCGTAGGGGCGCACACCGTGCTTGCGGGTCATGCTCCAACGGGCGCCCTCACGCTCCAGGCCGACCACCGACGACAGGCCGCGGTTGCCGCCGCCGGCGTCGTCCGTGCGCCAGCGCCCGAAGTGGTGCGAGCAGGCGACGATGTCCGGGCGGATGGCCTCGGTGACCCACACGGGCAGCACGAAGTGCCCGATGTGCGTGGTGACGCGCACCAGATCCCCCGTCCGGACGCCGAGCGCGGCCGCCCGCTGCGGGTGCATCCATAGCGGGTTGGTGTGCGCGATCTCGTCGAGCCACTTGCTGTTGGCGCTTCGGGTGTGGATCTGGACCGGCAGCCGGAAGTTGGGAAGCAGCGCCACCTCGCCGGGCGCGAGGCGGCTCCTGTGGACGTGGCTGCGGATGTAGGTGGGGAGGGCGTACTCGGGCCAGCCCCAGTCGCGGAGCGTGGGGGAGTAGAACTCCAGCCGTCCGCTGGGCGTGGGCCAGCCGCGCAGCACGCGTCCGTCGACATCGACGCCGACCGGGCTGCGCCCGTCCGCCAGACGGTCGGCCTTGGGGCCGTAGCCGGCGCCTCCGCTGCGCGCGTAGACGACACCGTCCCGTGTGACCGCGTCCACGAGCTGCTCCTGCGGCACCTCCTCCAGGTAGCGGGCGACGGGCTCGGCGGTGACCTCGAAGCTGCCGTAACGGCGCATGTACGCCAGCGGCGTGAGCCCCTCGCGGGCCGCGGCCGCCGGCAGCCCGGGCACGCCGTGCTCGAAGAGGTAGCCGTAGTAATCGTCGACGGTCATCTTGCGGGGAGCGGGGGGCTGCGCCGTCGCGTCGGCCTGCGGCCTGCCGCCGGCCGTCGAGGCAGCGGCGCCCGGCGAGCCCGCCCCCGCCGGCGCCTCGAAGTAGCGGCGGATCCCCAGCGAGCCGTCGGGGTCGATGCGCCAGGAGAGCTCGATCCAGAACTCGTTCTCCTCCCACACCTCGCCCGGGTTGACGTCGCGGGTGTCGCGGAAGGGTCGGCCGGTCCGCTCGAAGTGGGTGCGCATGACCGGTTGCCGGAAGCCGATCCACTGCGCGCGGCCCGTCTCCTGCGACTGCACGTCGTGGCGCTCGCTGGAGTGGCCCATCGGGAGCACGTAATCGGCGAACCACGCCGACTCGCTCCAGGTGGGCGTGAGCGCGACGTGGCAGCCGATCTTGCTCTCGTCGGTGAGGGCCTCCAACCAGCTGAAGCCGTCGGGGTTGGTCCACACCGGGTTGTAGACGCGGGTGAAGTAGACGTCGATGGTGCCGCGCCCCTCCTTGAGCAGGTGGGGCAGCAGGTAGCTCATCTCGAAGAAGGCGAGCGGGTATTCGCCGGGCATGTGGAGGTCCTGCCACCAGCTCGGCCCCGGCGCAGGGTGCGGCTGCGGGGCGACGTGCTTGGTCCAGGTGTTGGGCCAGAAGCCGCCCTTCGTGCCGATGGAGCCGGTGAGGGCGTGCAGCAGCATGAGGCAGCGGGCGACCTGCCAGCCGCCCTCGTTGCCTGCGCCGGCGCTGCGCCAGTTGTAGCTCGAGAAGCGCGTGCCCGCCCGGGCGACCATCTCCGCCAGGGCTTCGATGCGCTCCTGCGGGACGCCCGACTCCTCGGCCGCGAAGGCGAAGGTGTACTCCGCGTAGAGCTCCTCCAGCGCCTCCTCGAAGGCTCCGAAGGTGGCCGGGAGATCGGGGCGCTCGGCCCTCAGGTACGCCTCCCAGTTCCACCAGCGGCGCACGAAGTCGCGATCGTACGCGCCCGTTCGGATCAGGTGGCCGGCGACGGCCAGCAGCACCGCCGCCTCGCTGCCGGGGTAGCTGGGCAGCCACAGGTCGGCGCCCGAGGCGGTGTTGCTCAGGCGCGGGTCGAAGACGGCGACCTGGCAGCCGCGCGCGCGGGCCTCCACGATGCGCTGGGCGTGGGGGTTGAAGTAGTGGCCGGTCTCCAGATGCGCCGAGAGAAGCAGGATGACGTCCGCCTCGGCGAAGTCGGGAGAGGGGCGGTCGATGCCCATCCAGAAGGCGTAGCCGGCGCGGGCGCTGCTGGAGCAGATGTTGGTGTGGCTGTTGTGGCCGTCGATGCCCCAGGCCTGCAGGACGCGGCTGGTGAAGCCGTCCTCGCCGGGCCGGCCGACGTGGTAGACGACGTGTCGGCCCTGGGTCGCGACGATGTCGGCGCGGATGCGCGCCGCGATGTCGTCGAGCGCCTCGTCCCACGACACGCGCGTCCACTCCCCGGCGCCGCGCGCGCCGGCGCGTCTGAGCGGGTAGAGGAGTCGGTCGGGGTCGGTGATCTGGTTGTGCGTGGCGGGCCCCTTGGCGCAGTTGCGGCCGCGCGAGCCGGGGTGCAGCGGGTTGCCCTCCAGCTTGCGCACCGCCCCCGTGTCGTGGTCGATGTAGGCGAGCAGGCCGCAGGCCGACTCGCAGTTGAAGCACAGCGTCGGCACCAGATCGAAGCGGCGCCCGTGCTCGCGGCCGTCGGCCGAGCGGCCCTCGCGCCAGTCGCCCCACTGCTCCGAGGGAGGATGGCTGTCGAGGCCGATCTCGCTCGGGCCGGGGAAGCGCGTGCGGTGCCCGTCCGGCGAGGCGTAGCGGGGGCCGGCGTCGCTGACGATCCGCCTCGGCCGGCTGCGCAGCGCCTCGAGCAGGTGGCTGCCGATGGTGTTCTTGCGTTCTCTGGACGGCATGGGCGGCTCCTGACCTGCTCAGGCGAGCGGCACGGCCTGGCCGGCCTGGACGTAGGCGTGCTCGAAGGCCAGCAGGCCGCCGAGCGCCGCGACGGCGGCGAGCATCGCCACGGCGGGGCCCCCGCCGAGGAGGCAGAGCGCCACGGGGAGCGCCGAGCCCAGCGCCATCCCCCACCAGAAGTAGCCGCGGAACGCGCCGTGCGTGAGCTGGCGCTCGGCGGCCCGGGCGTGGGCGGTGCCGGTGGGGAGCCCCAACTCGCTCGCCACCATGAGGCCGTGGGCGGCGGTGGCGGCGAGCAGCACCCAGCGCAGCGGCGTCAGCGCGCCGACCGCGCCGCTCGCCGCGGCGGCGAGGATCAGCGCGGCGCTACCGGCCAGCGTCGCCTGCACCGCCATGTGGCTGGGGAGCAGCGGGCTCTGCCACAGGTCGCGCGCCTTCGCCTGGCCGAACAGGTAGGCCGTGTACACGGCGGTCGCCAATGCCACCGGCGCGACCAGCCAGGAGAGCGCCCGCTGGAACCCGGCTGCGCCGAGGAGCGACCCCACCAGCCACAACACGATCAGGACGCCGAAGGCGCCGATGATGAAGGCGCCCCGCGTCAGCCAGGAGCGCCACTGTGGGCGCGTGAAGATGTAGACGAAGCGCAGCGGGTGCGAGAGGTCCCACACCAGCAGGGCGCCCGTCGCCGCGAGGAACGCCCCCGCCGCGAGCGGCGTCACCCAGCGCGTCAGCGGCGAGGCGAGGTCGACCCATCCCAGCCAGGCGGCGACCACGGCCATGAGGAACAGGCCGGCCGAGATCGACTTGGTCCAGGTGTAGAGGCTCACGCGGGCGTCCCAGGGGCGTTTGTGAGCGATGTCGTAGGTGACCATCGCGGCCGCCCGGTTGTTGGTGCTCCAGCCGGCGGGGAGGCGGCTGCCGCCGTGGCCGGCGAGGTCGTCCGGCTGCTGGCTCCACTGATGCAATCCGCCCGGCGGCGTCGCTGCGGCCAGCGGATCGAGTGCGGCCTGGTCGACGCCCAGGTAGTAGAGCTTGGGTTGCGTGTGCTTCTCGGGGCGGCGCACGGAGGCGTCGGCGCGTCCCACGAGCCGCGCCACCTTGCTGTCCGGATCGTGCAGGTCGCCGACGAGGATCGCCTC
>Ga0102953_1000176_pt1 | contig 44138 bp, 39 predicted proteins | sample SalPon2A_C_D2_MG_FD_78509 | JGI IMG/M metagenome (GOLD analysis project Ga0102953, IMG submission 78509) | Soil microbial communities from South San Francisco under conditions of wetland restoration - Salt Pond MetaG R2A_C_D2_MG | ecosystem: Environmental > Terrestrial > Soil > Wetlands | place...
TCCTCGGCCTGATCATCGGCGTGATGAGCGACACAAATTTTTGCAGCATGCTCAAGATGGAACACTTCCTTGAAATATGAATAGCGTACTTCCCGGGCCGCTTCTTCAAGGGAGAGCCTTTTCGCCCGGCTCAGTTCGCCAACAGCAAAACTGGCGCTGTAACAGACAAGGCCAAGGGCTGACGCGTACTGTTGAACAAGCTGTTCCTCATCCGTGTCCTCGGATGGGCGCAGGCCATGATTGACATGGGCAACAACCAGAGAAATCCCCAGCTGCCCGGACAATGCCGAAAGGACATGCAGAAGAGCAACCGAATCGACTCCTCCAGAAACAGCCACAACTACCCTGTCACCATCAGAAAAAAGCTGGTGCTGCACACAGGTCTTCAGAATTTTTTTCTCAAAACAATGCATGGCAAGGTGTTTACAATCGATCAGAAATCATTAGAATAGACAGGTTCGCGAAAAGTCTCAATAGATCCACCAACTCCACCATGTAATATCTAGTAGTTACTTAGTGTCCCGGGGATGTCGAGCTGGTTTTTGCGAGACCATCAAAATTACTGGAAATCAATACCGGTTATGTTCTATAATAAACAGCGGTTCGTCGGCTAAACAAACAGTGGAATTGCTTTACACTATGCCTGGCTTTCAACTGAAAAGTATAGCCGCTGCAAACACTAAACATCAAATTAGGATGACAATTCAATGAAAAAAGCAAAACCGGCAAAACCAATCCGTAAAGCGGTTATTCCTGTCGCTGGCATGGGGACACGGTTTCTCCCTGCCAGTAAGGCAATACCAAAAGAAATGCTCACTATCGTTGACCGACCGACAATCCAGTATATTGTTGAAGAAGTTGTTGCTTCCGGTATTGAGGAAGTCATTCTGATTACCAGCGAAGGCAAATCCGCCATCGAGAATCATTTTGACTATAATTTCGAACTCGATGTGCTCCTGGAGAGTAAAGGTAAAAACGACCTTCTCGAAGAGATCCGACATATTTCAAACCTTATTGAGATCGTTTCTGTCCGCCAGAAAAAGCCTCTGGGCCTGGGCCATGCCATCCTTTCGGCAAAAAGCGTTGTCGGCAACGAACCGTTTATTGTGCTGCTTGGTGATGATCTGGTTGTCTCTGATGTCCCCTGCTGCAAACAAATGATTGATTTATACAATGAAGTAGGTGAATCAATTGTTGCCATCCAGCAAGTACCAATGGACCAAACCTACCAATATGGTATTGTGGAAGCCGATTCCATCAAAGACCGGGTCTACCAGGTCAACAGGATGGTGGAAAAACCTGCCCCCGGTACCACTGACTCGAACCTGGCCATTATCGGTCGCTATATTCTTCAGCCTGACATTTTTGAGATGCTGGAAAAAACAACACCAGGCCATGGTGGTGAAATCCAGCTAACCGATGCCCTGCTCGCTTTGTCCAGAAAACGTTCCATGTTCGCCTATGAGTTTGAAGGCACCCGTTACGATGCAGGCGACAAACTGGGCTACCTTAAGGCCATACTGGCTTTTGCCATGAGACATCCTGTTTTAAAAGATGATTTCAAAGCCCACCTCAAAGAGGTCTGCTCATCATTTTAAACCGTTCCCGACAATTGAAATTGCCAGTCAGCCACGGGGTTCTTCTTTTTGGGGGTTGGACTGGCCAATAGTACGGGAACAATGAAGACTGTGGCAAGTAGTTGAACGATTTTTCCCAACGCCTCTAAAAACATACAAATATTATGTACCTGGAAGTAGCGGCAGCATCCCCTATCGGCGCCACACTTACCTATAAGCCACATCCGGATTTTCCAGCCTCAGACTATAAACCTGGACTGCGGCTGCTGGTACCCCTGGGGCCACGCCTGGTCACCGGCTACCTGTTGCGCTGCACCGATCAGCTTGCTGCTGAAGCCCAATATACCATTCGAATGATTAACGATGTTCTGGATCAGGAGCCAATTTTTCCGGCAAGTATGGTCCCTTTTTTTGAATGGCTGGCCGGCTACTACCACTATCCAATCGGTGAAGTTATCAAATGCGCCCTGCCCGGCGGCCTCACTCCGCAAAGCGGTAGACATATCCAGCTGACAGAGGCCGGTCAACTCTGTTTTGAATCTCTGCCGCCAACCGAACTTCCTTCAGAGGCCTGGTTCAAAAAACTGACTGTGGACAAAAAACTGCCACTGTCTACAAGCCGACGACTCTGGCGAAGCAGTGATCGTCGGCTGTTGGAGAGGTGGGAAAAAGACGGATATGTCACAATCGTGCAATCTATCGGCACCGACTCGATCAAAGCAAAAACTGAAATCTGCTTCGCACTCAACGACGCTGCCTCCCCTCCCCCCTCCTGTAGTAAGGCCGGGGAAAAGACCCTCTCAATACTTGCTGCCCTGACCGAAACCGGCAACCAGCCATGGATAGCCAGACGAGAAATTACCCGAATCTATCCGGGGGCAGGGAGAGCACTTCTCGCCTTGAAAGATCAGGGCCTGGTCCTCATGGAAGAACAGCATATCTACCGAAATCCTTTTGGCGAGCGCCCCCCATCCTACCCTGCTCCAGACATTCTTACCGAGGAGCAGAACACCGCCTTACAGGCCATAGAAACTGCTCTTGAAAGTCAAAAGTTCAGCCCCTTCCTTATCCATGGTGTTACTGGCAGCGGCAAAACTGAAGTCTACCTTAAAGCAACAGAATCGGCGATTAACCGGGGCAAAACCGTTTTGCTGCTTGTTCCGGAAATTGCTCTGGCCACACAACTTGAAGGGAATTTTCTGGCCCGCTTCGCCGATCAGGTTGCCCTGCTGCACAGCGGCTTAAGCTCCGGAGAACGATTTGACCAATGGCAGCGAATTCTGCAGAAAAAAGCCCAAATTGTCATAGGAGCCCGCTCAGCACTTTTTGCTCCCCTTGAAGATATCGGCCTGTTCATAATCGATGAAGAACATGACCCCGCCTATAAACAGGAAGATGGTTTCCGCTACCAAGCCCGTGATGCTGCCGTACTGAGAGCCAGTCAGAGTAATGCCACCATTATTCTCGGCTCAGCGACACCCTCTATCGTCTCATACCAGCACGCTATGACCGGGAAATACACCCTGCTGAACATGAACAAAAGAGTTGAAAACAAACCCCTTCCGGAAGTCGAAATTATTGATCTCAGAGCAATCCCGACTACCTCCGGCAAACCGCCGATGTTTTCGCCACAATTAATTAAGGCCATTAAAGAGACCGTTAAAAACGGCGACCAGAGTATCATCTTTCTGAACAGGCGCGGTTATGCACAGCTCATGCTCTGCCAGTCTTGCGGCAAAACAGTGCAATGCGGCCACTGTAATATTTCACTCACCCTGCACCGTGGGAAAGAGGAACTACGGTGCCATTATTGCGGGTTTTCCAGAAAGAGTCCATCTGTTTGCCCCGCTTGTCAGTCAGAATCCCTGATTGCTATTGGTTTTGGGACTGAACGGGTGGAAAGTGATCTCAAAAAAATAGTGCCCAATGCAACGATTGCCAGACTGGATCGTGACACCACCATAAAGCGCACTGATTTTATCAGAATCCTTAAACAGGTCCACAGGGGGGAGATTGACATTCTGATTGGCACCCAGATGGTGGCCAAAGGACATCATTTTCCCGGTGTCACCCTGGTCGGCGTTATCTGGGCAGATGCCAGCCTGGCGCTGCCAGACTATAAATCCAGTGAGCGTACCTTCCAGATGCTCACCCAGGTATTTGGAAGAGCCGGTCGGGGAGACAAACACGGACGAGTCATCGTACAGACCCACCATCCGGACCATTACTGCATCAAGACCGCCCAGCAACATGACTATTGCACCCTTTTTGACCAGGAAATCACATTTCGTAAAAGCCTTTCCTACCCCCCCTTCAGCCGACTTGTCAATGTCCGGTTTGAGGGGAAAAACAGTACAACTGTCGGCAAATGCGCCCAAGCCATGGCTATTTACATCAGGAAACACACCCTGCACCGGGACATGGAAATCCTTGGTCCCTCTCCTGCCCCACTGGCCATCCTGCGCGACCTGCATCGCTGGCAGTTGCTAATTAAGAGCAGCAACCTTATGGTATTAAGTAGAGCATGCGAGTTATTAAAAGCCCATAAGGCAAAGCTTATCGGGATGTCATCTGTCAAATTGACTATAGACGTTGATCCGGAAAGTATGTTATAAGTGGAGTCCGCAGGAGGTAACGCTTGACGGTCACCGCTGCAGTGTTAACCACAAAAAATAGTACTGATTAATGATTAAAAAAATAATTACCTATCCCAATCCTATTCTCCGAAAGAAGGCAGCAACTGTCACAGAATTTGGCGAAGAACTACAAACACTTATTGAGGACATGACCCAAACCATGTTCGATGCCCCTGGCGCCGGATTAGCGGCTAATCAGATAGGTGTTTCAAAGCGGGTATGTGTCATCAATGTCTCTGAAAAAAAAGACGATGAGGACCGCAAGGCCCTTGCCCTTATCAATCCGGTGATCAGCGAAGAGGACGGTGCTGAAATTGGAGAAGAAGGGTGTCTTTCCGTTATTGGCTACACCGCAGATGTCAAACGCTTTACAAAAATCAAGGTAACGGCCCATAATGTTGCAGGTAAACTTGTTGAATTCGAGGCTGAAGATTTTTTTGCCAGAGTCATTCAGCACGAAACCGACCACCTTGAGGGAAAACTGTTCATTGACCGCATCAGTTCCCTCAAACGACTGCTATACAAGAAAAAACTCAAGAAAATTCTCCAGGAAAAAGAAGCCGAAACTGACTCAGAACAGACCAGTTCACAATCATGAGCATCCGCCAACTTCGTATCATCTTCATGGGCACGCCGGACTTTGCAGTGCCTTCATTACAGGCTTTGCTTGACAATAGATATGATGTCAGAGCGGTCGTTACCCAACCCGACCGTCCTAAAGGCAGGGGCAGAAAACTTGCTCCACCGCCGGTGAAAGTTTTGGCTGAACAGGCAGATATTCCGGTCCTGCAGCCTGTCAAGGTCCGCACGGCAGAGTTTATAAAAGAACTGGAATCCTACAAACCGGATGTTATCTTAGTGGCCGCCTATGGCCGGATACTCACCCAGGCTGTCCTTGATCTCCCCCCCTTAGGATGCATTAATGTGCACGGCTCTCTGCTGCCAAAATACAGAGGTGCCGCCCCTGTCCAGTGGGCCATTCTTAATGGTGAGAGTGAAGCCGGTATTACCATTATGCAGATGGATGCAGGCCTGGACACTGGAGACATGCTCATCTCTTCGGCAATCCCCATCACCCCGGAAGACACCACAGGCACACTTGCCCCACGACTTGCCCAATTAGGGGGAGAATTACTGGCCAAAACGGTTAAACACCTTTCGGAAGGCTCCCTCCCTGCTCCTGTCAAGCAGGACGACTCCCATGCAACGCTTGCCCCTCTGCTGACTAAAGATGACGGCATAATTAACTGGAACCGCTCCGCATTTCAGGTCAGTTGTCAGATACGCGGACTCGATCCATGGCCAAAGGCATCAACAACACTTGACGGAAAAAAAATCCACCTCTTCAGCCCCTCCGTCATCAGTGTTCCTCCCGAAAAGGGTGCAGCCCCAGGCTCAATTTGTGCCGTCGATAAGCATGGTTTAATCATTGCCTGTCAAGGCGACCAGCTTCTGGTAACCGAGATTCAAGCTGAAGGCGGTCGGCGCATGCCCATCAACGCCTTTCTGCAGGGACATGCGCTGCAGAAAGGAGCTTTACTCATCTAACCAGGCTACCGCGACATGGTCACCCCTCATAAACAATGCATACTCTACGCAGACTGTTTTTCCGGCATAAGCGGCGACATGTTTGTCGGTGCTCTGCTCAACGCGGGTCTGCCCATTGAAAAACTCCGGGAAAGCTTGAAACTTCTCGCCCTTGAGGGATATGAAGTCAGCAGTGCGCCGGACCGGACAACGGCAATTGCCGCAACGAATTTTTCGGTTATTTGTCACCAAAAGCAACATCCCCATCGGAGATTACAGGACATTCAAAAGCTGATCCAGGCAAGCTCGCTGTCGGACCCAATTCAGCAGATGTCCATCAGAATCTTTACTATTCTGGCTGAGGCAGAAGCTGCTGTTCATGGAACAACGATAGACGAAATTCATTTCCACGAAGTTGGAGCAATTGACAGTATTATTGATATTGTCAGTACCGCAATCGGCCTGGATTATTTGGGGATTGACTCCTGCACCTGTTCCCCGCTGCCCATGCCGTCAGGCTGGGTGCCCTGTGAGCATGGCCAACTACCGCTGCCTGCTCCGGCGGTCAGTGAGTTGACCAGAAACATGCCAGTCTATGGTGTTGACCACAAAACAGAGCTTGTAACACCGACAGGTGCAGCCATTGTGAAAACAATAGCTTCTGACTTTGGGCCCATGCCGAAAATGGTTCCTGCACGGGTAGGGTATGGGGCCGGCAAAAAAACACTGCCCGGCGGCCATCCGAACCTGCTGCGACTTATTATCGGTCGCCATCACCCGAGCAATGAATACCAGGAAGTCATTATCACAGAAACAAATATTGATAACTGGTCGCCGGAGCGTATCCCCTATCTGTATGAAAAACTCTTTGAGCATGGGGCTCTGGACGTCGTTATCATCCCCATCCAGATGAAAAAGAGCCGGCCTGGTTTCACGGTGCAGGTAATCTCGTCTCCGGCTGACTCCTGGGAGCTGCAGAAAACGATATTGTGTGAAACATCTGCCATCGGCCTGCGGTTCAGAAAAGAACAGCGCTGGACCCTGCCGCGAGAATACGGCGTTATCCCAAGCCAGTGGGGTGAAATTAAGGCCAAGCTCATTCATTCTCCAAACGGCTCCCGCCTGACCCCCGAGTATGAAGAGTGCCGCAGAATAGCCATTCAATATGGCCTCCCCCTGGACGCAGTGTATAAGGAGATTCTAACTCTCTCCCCCGAGACATTCAAGCCAACCCCATAGCAGGATCAAGGTATTGTTATCATGACAAATCTCATCATGTTTTTAGCCACAGGCTTCTACAGCGGCCACCTGCCGAAGGCCCCAGGAACCTGGGGATCACTCATTGCCCTACCTCTCCACTATCTCCTTTTGATGCTGAACTTTAAGGCCTACCTTCTGTCTCTGGGCCTTATTTTTCTCCTGGCCGTGTCCCTGTCGGGATCAGCCGAAAAAATTCTAGACACCAAAGACCCCGGCTGCATCGTCATCGATGAAATAATCGGTATGCTCATCGCCCTCTTTGCCCTGCCGGCGACACCGCTTGTTCTGGTCTTGGGATTTGTTCTGTTTCGGTTCTTCGATATAACCAAGCCCTTTCCCGTTTCCTGGTTCGACGCACACGTAAACGGCGGGTTTGGCATCGTAATGGATGATGTTGTTGCCGGAGTGTATGCTTATTTTTGCCTGAGGACCATCCTGATACTGCTGGCCTTGTGAGATATCCAGACTACTTGGCACCTTGGCCCAAGGGAGAATTCAGGACACCTCTCTGAATGACGACTGTCGCCAGCGTAACCAGCACAACGCCCGGCAGGACTATCAGCGGCGGCAGCTCCTTGCCGAAACTCCAGTTAATTGCCAGCACAAAGGATGGATAAAAATAACTATAGGCCATGACCCTGGTAGGCCCAATATGCACTGTTGCAAGGTGAGTACAATAAAAAGTGGCCACGGTTGAAAAAAGTGCAAGATAGGCAATCCCCAGCCAGACCGAAGTTTCGATATTCTGCCAATCCACACCGACAAGGTGCGGCAGCGCCAGTAAGAGCAACAAGCCAGTTCCACAGACCAGCACCCAGAAAGTCATAAACACCATTGATTCTTGACGGTGCACCTTCGTGACCAGCGGGGTATAGGCTGCCATAAGAAAACATCCGGCCAGAAACAATTGGTCTCCGGGGTTAACATCCATGGCAAGCAGTCGACCAAGATCTCCTTTAAAAATAACCCACACCGCGCCGACTCCTCCCAGCAGCAGTGCGATAACCCGGTATCGGCCAAGCCGCTCCCGCAGGAAAACCGCGCTATAGATGCCGGAAATTCCAGGCACCAGGGTAAAAATAACACTGGTGTTTACGGCGGTTGTCTCACGCAGGGACTCAAACATACACCAGAAAAACCCGACAGTGCTTACACTTATAGTTGCATAGCCCGCCAGTTGGCGCAGATTCGGACATGAAAACTTATGTTTAACGATAACTAAAGGGGCAAGAAACAAGACGGCAAGAATATACCTGACCAATAGCAAGACCGCAGGGTCAAGCGCATGGGTAATCGCTTTTCCTACGGTAAAGGAACTGGAGACCACAACTGTGGAAAAAATCATGAGCAGATGGACCAGTCCCATGGGCAACGGCGTGTCGCGGCGTGTTGAACAACTCTTTGTCTGGACCTTCATCGGTTCAAATTAACCATTATATCTTCAACCATTACAGTTCGTTGCCGGAAGGCTCTGGTGCTGAACATATGCGCTGCAGCTGCTCCTCTAAATCATTGATCTCCCGCTGCCAATATCCGGGTGTGGCGAAATCGGGTACGACCCTGGACAAACCATCTTCAGCCGCCTGGTAAGCACACCAGGCCGTGTAATGGATATATCGCATCGCCCTCAGGGGCTCAATAAGACGTAGAGTCCGCCGGTCAAACTTCCGAAACATTTCGTACCCTTCCAGGAAAAGGTCTATTTCAACCACCGAATCTTCCCGGTAGCCGGGAAGCAGCATCCAAAAATCCTGTACTGGCGGTCCGACAGCCATATCATCAAAATCGATAATAAAAAATGATTCACCTGGACGGTAGATAAGATTAGAAAAATGACAATCTCCATGAATCCGTATCATTTCAACAGCATCAAACTTGGGGCTGATCTCTCTGATAATGGCATCTGTCACCTCTTCAAACCGGCTGGCAAAATTCGGCTGCATACACTTTCCGCCAAGAATGTAATCAAGCTGGGCCCGGGTGACCTTCTCCGGAGACATCACTATTCTGTCTTTGGCTGAATTGCTGGCCCCGACCAGGTGGGTGCGCCCCAGCAGCCTGCCCAACTCAAGCCACTGCTCGTCAACGTATTCGTCATAACTCCGCCCACCTTTTTTGGGGAATACGGCAAAATAAATGCTCCCGACTTCCCCCAGTGTTGAATTGTCGACATGCTCTAACGGTGCCACAACTGGAATTTCAGCGGCCAGCAATTCGAGAAGATACTCATGCTCATCCAGCAGTGCGGCCTTTGACCAGCGGCCAGGTCGATAAAATTTTACGATCAAGCCTTGACCATCAATACCTTGCAATTCATAAACCCGGTTAATGTAACTGTTCAGCGGTCGGCATATATTCGTGCATCGCAGATTCAAAGCCTTTTCAACCGTTGTTATAACCAGCTCGGGAGTAACGGAACTAAACGCTGTTGGTTTGCTAGAGTCGTCGACCTCAGCCATCTTCAATTTCCTCTGTTACTGTGCGAAAACACTTCATCAGGGCCGGAGCCACACAAGGCCCGCTTTTCTGCGTGCACCATGCTTTCTCCTGCACCGATGTATACTAGTCTCTTTTGCCATGCATCACCATCTTTTTCCCTGTTCATCGTGTATGTGCAGAGCAGGATAAAACAGGCGCCCCATTGGTATACCGTTGATGTTGAAGCATTTAACAGGGGTCAGTAAAATCATTGCATGATTTTTAAATAATCTTGTATCAAAAAAAAGGTTCTTTTTGCTATACTGTAAGTGACCGGCCAGTTTCATTGTTGCGGTGTAGTGGGAATGTATTCTGAATTTTAATCGTTACTACATCTTCTGTGCAGTACATAGAAGAGTGTTAGTAAACTGAAGAATTCTAGAACATCAGAGGGAAATATGAAAACTGCTGAAAAAGTCCTACAGGAAAAAAATCGCCCTATTATAGCCGTCTCTGCCGATACAGCTATTCTCGATGCTGTTCAGACAATGGTGGACAATAAGGTGGGAGCAATTTTGGTAACAGAAGGTGCTGAGATATTCGGCATGTGGACGGAGCGGGATTTGATGCGCAACATATTAATTCCCGGCTTTGACCCGGCAACATCCCCAATCGGCAGGTACATGATGGAAGGGGTTTACTTTGTTGCCCATGACGTGTCGGTGAACGAACTCTTCAATACCTTTATCGAACATAAAACGCGACATCTCCTCGTGAAGAGACATACTAAATTCATAGGACTGTTATCGCTACACGACGCCATTAAAGCCTATTACGACGAACTGCGTTCCTATGTAACTATCCAATTTTACGAAAAACCTCTTCGTAATTTTGACAAAAAGAAATGACAGTGACCGATCTGGAAATGATCAAAACCAGTCATTAGCAAAGAGTAATGCCTAACGCTTTTCCGCAAAAAGGAAGGGCCCTAACAGCCACACGTTAGTCTTGCAGCTTTTTTTGTTCAAGACTCAGAGAAACTCCATTTCACTCTCTCATGAGGCATAATATGGATTTCGGCTCCCTCTTGCGTTCCCCAATACTTTTCTTCCAACACCTGAATGACCCAACAATCAATCTTATTCTGGTTATGGTTCTCATCTGGAGCACCGGTGTATTATTCCGCAAAATCAGACAACCACCCGTTCTGGGAGAGTTGTTGGCCGGCATCGTCTTTGGCCCGGCCCTTTTGGACATTATCCGGCCGGACCACACAATAGAGGTTCTGTCAGAGCTCGGAATATTCTTCCTCATGTTCCATGCCGGTCTCGAAACCAATCCTTACGATCTGAAAAAAATGGGTAAACAATCAGTGATGGTTGGCACATACGGTTTTTTTGTTCCACTCATAGCCGGTTACGCTGTCTGTTCTATTTTTTTTAAAGTCAGCACAATGCATGCTCTTTTTGTGGGGCTGGGTCTTGCTATCACCGCAATTGCAGTGAACGTCCGGGTCCTTCATGACATGAACATGCAAAAATACAGGGTTACTCCTGTAATCGTCGGAGCAGCCATTGTCGATGATATTCTCTGCTTCGCAGTATTCAGCTCTCTGGTAGGCTTTGCAGTAACTAATTCCTTCAGTCTGACTACCTTGCTTTCCAGTCTGCTGAAGGTTTTTTGTTTTTTTGGGGTTTCCATCTATATAGGGACATATTGGTATCCCAAAATATCAAAACACTTTGCCACCAGAGAGGCCAAGGGCTTTACCTTTGCCTTAATTGTCGCTCTGTTCTTTGGCTTAATGGCCGAATTCGCCGGCCTGCATATAATAATTGGTGCTTACATGGCAGGGTTATTTATGGGAGAAAACCTTTTAAGCAGAGAGCTCTTTGAAAAGGTCAATGATAGATTTGTGGCAATCACCTACGGCTTCGTTGGACCAATCTTCTTTTTCAGCCTCTCTTTCCACATGAAATTCGCTATATTTCAAACTCACCTGACTTTATTGGTTATTCTTGTCCTGGTGGCAATTATCGCCAAGCTGGCAGGGGCAGCTCTAGCCGCCCGCGCCGCCAAATTAAACTGGGCTGAATCTGCTGTTATCGGATTTGCCATGAATGGCAGAGGCGCCGTCGAGCTGATTATTGCCTCTGTCGGTTTAGAACTTGGCATTATTAATGACGTCTATTTTTCACTCCTGGTAACTGTGGCCTTTTTTACCACCTTTGTCCCCCCGATAGCCTTGAACTTTTTACTCAAAAATGTTCAAGGAGTCAAAGCCGCCCTCGTTAAGAATTAGATTCTATTCTCGCCACACTCTCTTTAACCCCTTTCTAACGGGAGTTAAGTTATGAATTGCCAAGACCGGTTTTCCACCATAGAATCTATCCCCCAGCTACTGAGGATGAGAGTTGTCGTTTTTAAGTAATCTCCTTGGTCAGAGAATACAGTCTCTTCGTGGTCGCATGGGCCTGGGTCATTCATTTGTAAAGATTTTTAACCACCAAGGTGAAAACCCTCATTTTGCAGATTGCTTACATTTTTAATAATTTTCCTCCTTCAAATGTTATTAAGCAATTAAATAATCATTAATCTAGTCGTTTTATTAGTCAAACTTTAAAATATATTTTTAATAACCTATTTATTTTATGATATATAATATGGTATAGTTCCTTACTTTTTCTAGTCAATTAATAAGTCGAAAATAAGTTAATTGTCTAGTCGTTTGAACTTAGGAGTCTTTTTTATGTCATTATCTATTATCGAATATTTAGAACGAGGTCCTGCAACATCAAAAGAAATTCAGGCCGTGACAGGCTTGAGTCAGAGTTCTGTGGCAAGGCAGCTAAGGGATCTGGGCGATAATATTGTCAGATTGCAAAAGGGGAAATTGGCAATATATGCCGCCACACGTAGTGCTTTTGGCGGTAACGACAAACTCCCATTGGGCATGGTGGATGCACATGGGGAGATCATTCTAGTTGCGCATATACGTCCGTTAGCCCACGGAGGTTTCTTTGTTGAACCTGCTACAAATATGCCCTCTTTGTTACTGGGTGAAGGGAGCGACGGCCTTTTCGATGATTTGCCATTTTTTTTATTTGAAATGTCTCCACAAGGGTTTCTTGGTCGCCAAATAGCAAAGGAGATGCATGCCAAGCGTGATGACTTCCCAGCTGACCCTAAGCATTGGGGCACAAATCACATTGGACGTTATTTGATTTCTAATGGCGACGATCTTCCTGGAAACTTTATGTTTGGAGAGCAAGCGTTATTGCGTGTCAGACGAAAACCAGTAGCCGTACCTGATGCTGAATACCCAGCGCTTGCTGAGAGTGTTATGAGTGGTGAGACTCCAGGTTCATCGGCAGGAGGAGAACAACCCAAATTTACGGCGTTTAGTGAAAAAAGCTTGGCTCATGTAATCGTTAAATTCTCCCCTCTTGGAGACAATGAAATTTCAAGACGTTGGCGCGATATTCTGATTACGGAATACCACGCCATAGAAACAATCCGCAGCCGAAATTTTAATGTTGCAGAGACTAGGCTTATTGAAACGGCAGGAAGACTTTTCTTAGAGTCTCAGCGGTTTGACAGATCGGGTGAATATGGAAGGAAGTCGATGATCTCACTTCAGTCTGTTGATGCAGAATTTGTAGGGATCGGGAGTGGTTGGCCACAAGTCTTTGGTGAGCTCCACAAAAAAGATTTGGTGAGTTGGCAGGATGTTTTGGACGCGGAACTGTTATGGTGTTTTGGCCGTTTAATAAACAACACAGACATGCATTTAGGGAATTTGAGTCTGGCAATTGATGGAAGTGTATTTAGACTATTGCCACTATATGACATGTGCTCCATGGGGTTTGCCCCTAGGAGCGGTGGAGAGGTTCCGCCTTATGCCTTTGTTCCCAAGGAACCAAAAGTAGTCAATCTCCGCACAGACATTGTTCCGACAATCAAAGAAATGGCACACGTTTTTTGGGAAAGGGTTGCACATGACGCAAGGATCTCAGATGAGTTTCGAGAGTATTTAGAATCTGGTAAGCCTATTGATCTGATGTGAACAGTTTGTATTATTCAAAAAATGAATTCATGAATACCAGGCTAAGAGTAGCTCCAGAAAATAGGAGTTCTGCCGACTGGCCTGGCATCTTTTTTTCGGGTTTGAATTAGGGGGGCATCACATGTAGAAGCAGAGGGGTCATAGAGTTTAGATGTCGGCAGATGATGATAGGCCTGAGCCGGCTATGTAGTTTAAAACGACGGCGCAAATGGGTGCATAGCCGTTCTTCAACATGCCATTTCACATGCCCGAATACTGCGGTGACGTCCAACTAATGGAAATTAATACCCGGAAACTATTCCATCTCTTTCTGCATAGCTTCAATGACCTGAAGCGGGTCCTCCGCTTTGGTAATTGGTCTGCCAACCACCACATGATCGGCACCGGCAGCCAGCGCCCGGCCTGCGGTCATCACCCGCTTCTGGTCATCCTGGGGCTCGCTGATATTGGCGCCAGGCCGGATGCCGGGTGTGACAATCAGCAGTTTATCCCCAAGGTTGCTGCGCACCCTCTCTGCCTCCAATCCTGAAGAGACAATGCCGTCACAACCAAGCTCAAGGGCCCGCTTGGCGCGGAAAAAAACCAGATCTGCCACACTTTGAGTCATGCCCATGGCCCGTAAATCTTCTTCGCCAAAACTTGTCAGAACCGTCACCGCCAGGATTTTCAAAGTCTCTTCTGAAGATTTGTCCCTGGTTGCCGCAACAGCCGCTTTAATAATTGCATCGTTGCCATGAACTGTTGCCAGTGAAACGTTTCTGTCCTTAAGCTGCGTAACAGCCAGATGCACTGTTTCAGGGATATCAAAAAATTTCAGGTCAACCATCACCTTATGGCCGCGCGCTACAATCCAGTCGACAATATGAAACCAGTCAGCCAAAAACAGCTGCAACCCCACCTTGTAATAATTGAGATGCGACTCCGTCCGCAGCACCAGTTCCTTTGCCTGATCGGCGCTGCCAACATCCAGCGCCAGGATAATTCTATCCTTTATGTCAATTTGTTTTTCTGCCATTGTCTTTCCTTTTTATTTTACATAAATTTGAGGTATAGTAGCGGCGTTTATCTGAAATTGCCACAGAAACCCAAAAGACAGCCATGGATTTTTGTTACCCCTAATGATTATTGATTTTCACACCCATATTTTCCCGGACCATATTGCCTCTGGCGCTATTTCTCACCTTGAAAAGGAAGGTGGTGTCAAAGCCCATCTTGACGGCACCCGGGGTGATCTTCTTGCCTCCATGAACAAAAACGGCATTGACAGCAGTGTGGTTTGCTCCATTGCCACCAAGCCCTCTCAGTTCCAGTCCATACTTGATTGGTCTCTGACGCTCAAATCTGATCGTCTTGTCCCTTTTGCCTCAATCCACCCAGACGACCCAAACTGTCTGGAACAGATCCGGCAGATAAAAAAACTGGGTTTCAAGGGGATCAAAATGCATCCATATTACCAGGATTTTTTCATCACCGACAAACGCCTGCATCCCATTTTCAGCTTATTGAGTGACCTGCAGCTTATTGTTTTGATGCACACCGGTTATGATATTGCCTTTCCCCGTATCCGCCGGGCCGACCCTAAAATGATTCGTGAAATACATACTCTTTTTCCAGATTTGCTGCTTGTCACCTCCCATCTTGGGGCCTGGGAGCAATGGGAAGAAGTTCAGGAAATGCTGGTGGGAAAACCAATCTATATGGACATCTCCTTTTCCCTGAAATCACTTAGCAGGGAAAAGGCGCGTGACATTCTCTGCAACCATCCCTCGGACTACATTCTTTTCGGCTCTGATTCTCCCTGGGAAGGCCAGGGCATTTCACTGCGGATGCTGGAGGACCTTGAGCTTGATGACAAGCTGCTCAATAAGATTAAAGGGGAAAATGCAAAACAACTGTTACGAGGCTGAAATCTTTAGACCGTTGAACGAAGAGAGTGATCCTTTTTTTGTGCTAATTACCATCATATTTCAGCCAGCTTGTGCGATGGTTACCAGAGGTTACAGACAACCCTTTTACCCACCCGAAAATCACCGCTGACCAGATCATAAAAAAAACTGGTGCCGATTATCCGCATGCCGTTGGTGTTTACTTCAACACTTGCTGCGCTTTTTACTTTTTTATATTTAACCATATAACGCAAAGCTGATGTGTTCACCTGGGTATCTGGGGAATTCAACTCGACATCATCAAGCAGGGTAATAATCTGTTTATTAGTCTCATAAACAGCACTCCCGCCCTTGATGGTTACGGGCTTTTCACTGTTGCCAACAAGTCGCGTTACCGGCTCTTCGAAAACCAACACATCCTGACCACTTTTACTGTACAGCCGTGGAGCGTCCAGGCGAATCTCTTCCTTGCCATTCTCAGCCTGGGAAATCTTCACCTGCTGCATGGTAAAACTCGACTGAGGGTGACCCCCTGGCCCCTGGCCATGCTTTATGGCTTCAATGGTCAAAAAATCAGCTGCTGCCCCCCACCAGATTGGGGACAAGACCACAACAAGCAGCGGCAATTGCCAAAGCAGATTTCGAGAGTGGGTTATTTTCTGAAAATCAATTTTCATGAGGAAAATGGGAAATGATGGGTGACTCAACAGCTCATTACCTGAGACCCCCTGCCTAAGTTTCTTTCACAAGGGCTGTCCAGAAAACTTCTCAAACAGCGTTACTTTTTCTACAGAAATTTGTCAACCTATCGTTTTACCTATTTTCGGCGATAGGCAAGAGATATCTACCCCGCAAACATCATGAGTATTCTTGAAATATATGGGCTAAAATTTTTTAGCGGTTGAGACTTTTCGTTTCCTGCCATTGCAGGTTAACTGCGAGTTTGTCTGTCAAGGTTTGGCAAACGAATAACTTCGCACGGCTCCGCCGCGACGCGGGTCTGCACCGCCGCTCTTTCCAGGAACAACAGTGTGAACCCCACCAAAGTAGACATTTTTTACTGCCGCTAATTTTAACGGGCCAGATTGGGCAATCACCTCAACTGCATTATCTGACAAGCCCGGTTCGACCTGAAAGACTTCCCCATCCCAGTGGATTCTTGGTGACTCCACCGCTTCCTGCGCCTCCATGCCGCAGTCGATTATCCGACTAAGCACCTGAGTAATAGCTGTACGGATTCGTTTACTGCCGCCACTGCCTATCACCAGGGCCACCTCATTATTTTCGAGAAGCAGTGACGGAGACATCATGGAAGAAACGCGTTCTCCAGGTGGAGCTGAATGAAACCCTTCTGGGTGCAAGTCATCCTCACCCATCATGTTGTTGAGCATGATGCCTGAGTCTGGGATAATATAACCGGAACCCTCTCCATTTGAGGTGGTCATGGCCGCTGCATTGCCTTCTCTATCAATAACGCTGATATGGGTAGTGCCCCGTGTAAACACTCTGGCCTTTGGAGTTTTATTCTCCTGACCCCCATGTATCCGGCTGTTTTCTATCTCCATCATCACTGCGGCATGGGCGTGGATAAATTCCGGTGAAAACGGTCCAACCGTCGGCAAATCGTAGGTTTCCAGATAATGAAGAGCGTCAATTATGAGTGCCCCTCCAAAAGAGGGGGGAGGGTTCGTCAAAAAGCGCCTGCCACGATAGAGTGTTGCAAGGGGTTCCCGTTCTATCACCTGGTATGATTCGAGATCCTCCTTGGTCAAAAGGCCCTGTCCATTCTGCATCTCTTGCTCTATCCGGTCCGCCAAGGCGCCATGATAAAATGAATGCTCCTCATCATGGCATAATTCGCTCAGAAAATTGGCAAGATCAGGATTTCGCAAGATATCTCCATAGGTGAAATATTCTCCATCCTGACTGTACAGCTGAGTGCCTCTCTCCGTTAAGGTCATTATCGGTTTGAGGAGTTTAATAAAGTCCGCCTGGTCCCTGCCCAGCCGGACGCCTGATCGTGCCGCGTCTATTGCCGGGGCAAGCACCTCTTTCAAGGGCAGCAGGCCCAGTTTTTTGTGAACATGCAGAAAGCCCTTCAAGTTGCCGGGAACAGCTATAGAGCCTAAACCAATATTGAAATCCTGATCAGAGTTGGCAAAATGGATTGTGACCGGGAAAAAATGCGGCTCCAGCGCTTCAGCAGAGTGCCCTTTCCCGGGGGTATTGCTGAAGAAATCAAAAATCTTTGCATAGCCGTCTGCAGTTCTGGCCAGCAAAAAACCTCCGCCGCCAAGGCTGGTCAAGGTCGGCTCGGCAATAACACTGACAAACCCGGCAGCAATAATTGCATCGTAGGCATTGCCGCCCTGCTTCATAATCTGGATGGCTGTGTCGCTGGTAAGCGGATCGCCTGAGGCAACAATGGCGCTCCTGTCATTCATTTCCAAAAATCCCCCTGGATAATGCGTACCACATCCTGCAAATTACCATGTTTTTTGTAAAGTTCTCTCTGCCTGGCGGCGCTAGTGCCCTGTTCGAGTATTTTATTGATGGGCGTAAGATAGGAACTGACTCCCAGCTTAGCTGCATATTTTGACACGGCGGCCAGCAGATCCGCTGCAGCTCGCGTAAAAGTAACATGCCGGCCTGAATCTTTACTGATATAGATTCCAGAGAGACCATATCTTCCCGCATGCCAACGGTTCTGCTGCATAATTTCAAGTGGAGGATGACCGACGCCTCCCTGCTCTGCAACCATTGCGGCAATTGCCTGGATGAACGCAACAACTGCAATTATTTCATCGAAGTTGGAAGGAAGATCGCAAATGCGGATTTCAACAGTGCCGAAGTCAGGATGAGGACGTACATCCCACCAAAGTTCCTTGACCCCACTGAGCAGGGATCCTTCATTAAGGATTCCAATAAGATTTTCAAAATACTGCCAGCTGCCAAGGGTCTCAGGGATACCGGTACGCGGCAGACCGCGAAATAAATTGGACCGATACGAATACATTCCGGTATCTTCGTGTTCGAGAAATGGCGATGAAGTCGTCAGCGAAAGCAGAACAGGCAGGTACAAACGTATTCCATCGCAAACGGCAATAGCTGTCTCCCGATCAGGCATACCGACATGAACATGGAGGGCCTGGGTAATCATTCGGCGACCGGCAAGCTGCAGATCGTCCATGATTTCGTGGTATCGTGCCAAGGTAGAAATCTGCCGGTCATGGATGCGGGCAAAAGGATGCAGGCTGGATGAGTACAAAAGACAGCCGCAGTTGAAAGCCAGGTTTTCAACGTATCGACAGAGCGTATGGACATTATCAGCGACTTCAGTGACATCCTCACAGACAGGGGTGCAGATCTCTACCATTGATTGAATAAACTCCGGCTTAATCTGGGCCTGTAGTGAAGGCTCCACCGCTTGCAGCAATTGAGGCGCACGGCGAATCAGCTCCATGGTCTCCGAGTCAACAAGTTGGAGTTCCAACTCTACGCCTAAAGTAAAGGGGGCACTTTTTTTAAAGGGCAGCGGTTCAATCATGACGCTGAGCCTTTACATTGATATCCGCCAAAGCCAGTAAAGCGACCCGGGCCAGAAATTCTGCGCCAACGGGAAGAACCCCTTCGTCAAAATCAAACCCGGGGCTGTGGGCGGCAGCCGTTTGGAGGTCGCTGTTTTTTGCGCCGAAACGCACCATACAGCCTGGAACCCGATTCAAGTAGAAAGAAAAATCTTCGCCACCAAGACTGGGATGGGGAAGTTGGATGAGACCTTCGTCGCCTACGGTCTGCCTGGCAGCAGCCATGGCAATCCCTGCCGACGTTTCGTGGTTAATAACTGGTGGATACCCAGGGGTAATCTGAACTGAAGCTGTTGCCTCATATAAATCTTCCATGGCGCAAACCATGCGCTTCAGGCCATTAAGGATCTTTTCGCGGCCCACAGGGTCGGTTGTCCTAATTGTGCCTTCCAGCATTGCTCTGTCTGCTATTACATTGGGGGCACTCCCTCCTGAAAGTTTTCCAACGGTTACCACAGAAGGAAAGACCGGATTGGTTTCGCGGGAAACAAGTGTCTGAAGGCTCATAACCAGCAAGGAGGCAACAACAATGCAGTCCGTCGTCTCATGAGGTTTTGCAGCATGGCCGCCCTTGCCGCCTATTGTGATGGAGAACTCATCGGTAAAGGCACATATCAGGCCAGGCTGAGCTGCGATCTGACCGGTATCAAGGTGCCTGTCAATGTGTCCCGCAAAAATGGTGTCCATCTCAGCAAGGACATCGCTCTCAAGCATTCGTTCGGCGCCACCGCCTTTTTCTTCAGCAGGCTGAAAAAGGAGAATGACCTTGCCGGGAATTGATCGCCGCTTCAGGATAGAAGCGGCGCCAAGGAGCATAGCAACATGCCCGTCATGGCCGCAGGCGTGCATGACGCCAGGATTTTTTGAGCTAAAGGGCAGCCCCGTGTTCTCTGTGATAGGCAGAGCGTCCATGTCCGCACGGAGAACAACACATCCCCTTGTTTTTTCTCTGTCACCAAGATAGGCCAGGACCCCTGTTCCACCGATATTATTTGTATAAGGGATGTTCAGTTCATCCAGTTTTTCACAAATGAACTGTGACGTCCTCTTCTCCTGAAAAGAAAGCTCGGGATGCTCGTGAATTTCTCTTCTAATTGCTCGCATCCAATCAATAAGGCCGGCATCAATACCTATATCACGACTGTCTTTTGGAAAATATGCCATGTGTATACAGTTTATTGTAAGTTGTTTGTGGTTTTTTCAATCAACTGTTCGGCCAGATTCACTGGCGATTGTGATATTCATTCAGCAGGCTTTCCCGGAGGCCTTTTGCCTCAATAATCAGATCACAGAGCTCACGCACAGCGCCTGTCCCACCATTGTGAGACGAAATAAAATGAACACTTCCTTTTAACTCCGGGGCACAATCAGCAACAGCCGCCGCCAACCCTACCCTGGTAAGCAGAGGCAAATCCAGCCAATCATCTCCCATAAAGGCGATTTCAGAAGGTTCAAGCTTGAGTTTTTCAAGCAGCTGGGAAAAACAGGAGACTTTATTCCTGACTCCTTGGTAGACATGGGTCAGGGAGAGATCTTTTGCCCTTCGCAGCAGGGCCTCCGACTGCCGGGCTGTAATAATACCGACCTCAACACCGGCTTTTTTAAGGATGTTAATGCCAAAACCATCCCGGCAATGAAAAGACTTTATCTCTTCACCTTGATGGGTGTACGTAATTGAGCCATTGGTCAAAACCCCATCAACATCCAACAGCAGCAATTTAATTTTTTGGGCCTTTTGCAGCAGTTCATCTCGGGAAAGTGGGGCAGACAACTTGCAACAGTCTGATACCTTTTCGGACGGGGGGTCAGAGGGGGAAAGAGAAGCCGATTTTTCGGTGCGAGCAGCCGACTTCTTATGGAGATACTCGATGAATTCGCAGTCTCCAGGATAGACATTTTGCGGGTTTACGGTACAGCCGTCAGCCTTTTCCTTCATGCAAGAACAGCCTCACGGATCTGCAACAGCTTTTTGAGCAAAGTCGCCACCTTATCAAGGGGCAGAGAGTTAGGGCCATCACAGAGGGCCTTATCCGGATCAGGATGGACCTCCATAAAAAGACCGTCCACACCGACAGCCACTGCAGCACGGGACAGAGGTGCTATAAATTCACGCTGTCCCCCGGAACTGCCTCCCGCCCCGCCAGGGAGCTGAACACTGTGCGTAGCATCATAAATCACTGGGCAGCCAAAGGAGCGCATAACCGGAATGGAGCGCATATCAACAACGAGATTGTTATAGCCAAAACAGGAACCTCGCTCAATAAGCAGGAGATTGGTATTGCCAGACTCCTTAATCTTTCGTAAGGCATGTTCCATGTCCCACGGCGATAAAAACTGACCTTTTTTTAAGGAGATCGGTTTGCCGGTCCTTGCCGCTGCCACCAGAAGATCTGTCTGCCTGCATAAAAATGCCGGTATCTGAATCAGGTCAATTCCCTCATGGACCAGTTCAACCTGCACAACATCGTGAACATCAGAAACAACCGGGATACCACGCTTTCTGATCTTCTCAAATATTTTCAAGCCCTTAACCAGACCAGGCCCCCGAAACGACTGCAGTGATGTGCGATTTGCCTTATCGTAGGACGCCTTAAAGACATAAGAAAACCCGAGCCGACTGGCCATTTCTGCCATTGTCTCGGCGATGCGAACAGCCACCTCCTCGCTTTCCAGCACACAGGGGCCGGCTATCAACAAAAAAGGCCGACCAAGGCCGACCTCAACTGTATCTGTAATTTTCACTGTATCCATTTCCTATCCTTTATGATCAAGGGCGGCTTTGATAAAATCCCGAAACAGCGGGTGCGGCTTCATAGGGCCGGACTTGAACTCAGGATGAAACTGACATCCCAAAAACCATGGGTGATCAGCTATTTCAACAATTTCCACAAGATTCTTATCCGGCGAAGTCCCGCTGACAATAAGGCCGCTGTCAATGAGCCGCTCCCTGAACTCATTGTTAAACTCGAAACGGTGCCGGTGCCGCTCGCTGACATCAGCCTGCTGATAAGCGCTGTACGCAAAGGTGCTCTCGGTCATTGTGCATGGATAGGCGCCAAGGCGGAGCGTCCCTCCCATATCAGAGGTTTCATCCCTGACCTGGGTCTGGCCCGTTCTGTAATCATACCATTCCTTCATCAGATAGATGACCGGATACTTGGCACTATCGGTGAATTCCATGCTGTTGGCATCTTTCATCCCGGCAATATTGCGAGCGTACTCAATAACGGCAAGCTGCATGCCTAAGCAAATGCCGAAGAAAGGCACCATGTTCTCCCGTGCGTAGGTAATCGCCTTAATTTTCCCCTCAACACCCCGTTTCCCGAAGCCCCCCGGAACAAGAACCCCGTCGCAGCCGACGAGCAGCCCTTCCGCCTTCTGGGACTCCAGATCTTCGGCACTGACATAGACAAGATTGACCTTGGCGTCATTGGCAACCCCACCATGAACCAGCGCCTCGTGCAGGCTCTTATAAGATTCTGTCAGGTCAACATATTTACCAATAATAGCGATCGTTACCTCTTGACCCGGGTTCTTGATACTGGCAACAAGTTTCTCCCAGTCGTCCAGCTTAGGCGCCCCAGTCCAGACATTAAGGTGTTTTAAAATTTTATCGTCAAGTCCCTCTTTGTGAAACCATAAAGGAACCTCATAGATATTTTCAACATCCTGGGCCGTGATAACATCGGTAGGATCTACATTACAAAACAGGGCTATCTTTGCTTTAATATCATCACTGAGCTGATTTTCCGTCCGACACAGCAGGATATCCGGCTGAATACCAATAGCCCGCAGCTCTTTGACCGAGTGCTGGGTTGGTTTGGTTTTTACCTCACCGGCGGTCTTAATATACGGTACCCAGGTAACGTGAACAAACACTGAGTTTTCCCGGCCATAGTCAATCCGAAACTGCCGGATCGCTTCGATAAATGGCTGTCCCTCAATATCACCTATGGTGCCGCCGATCTCAATAATTGCCACATCAACAGAGCCGTTCAGCTGCAGAATGGCCCTTTTAATCTCATCGGTGATGTGCGGGATGACCTGGACCGTCCCGCCCTGGTATTCACCCCGGCGCTCTTTAGTGATCACCGAGTGATAAATCCGACCGGAGGTATAATTATTGGGCTGGCCAAGAACGGCTGAGGTGTATCGTTCATAATGGCCAAGATCCAGATCAGTTTCCGCCCCGTCATCAGTGACATACACTTCCCCGTGCTGAAAAGGATTCATGGTGCCGGGATCAACGTTGATATACGGATCCAGTTTCTGAAAGGTAATGTTCAGTCCGCGGCTTTCCAGTAAAGCACCGATAGCGGCGGCAGCCAGGCCTTTGCCTAATGATGACAGTACGCCGCCGGTAATGAAGATAAACTTTGTTTTGATAATTTCTTTCTTAGATTTCATGAGCGCCATTATAGTAGTGACAGAGATTTGTCATTAATAAAGTGTAGGCAAAGATATAACAAGAACCATACTAATATCATAGCGATTTCTGAAAATTTTCATTACTCTTTACCACCATGAATTATACAAAACAAGCGCCGCATTTTTTCTGCATATTGATATATGTTTGTATCCTTTTCGCCGGCTGCACAAACGAAACACCTGAATCAAAACCCTCCAGTCCGGGGGAAACACCCCACCTTTCCACAAGAGCTTCAACTGGCTGTAAGGCGTGCCACCCGTTCACGATGGACCCATCACATAACTTTTCCTGCAGCACCTGTCATAACGGTGATGCTGCCAGTTTCGACAAAACCACTGCCCATAAAACAGCCATAGCCAGACCAGGCCACCCTGACTTCATGGCAGATGTCTGCGGCGGCTGCCATGAAAAAATGGTAAAAGATGTACAGCAGTCACTGCATTTCACTTTAAGAAAGGAAATCAACACTGTTCGCAAGGCCTTTGGAGCCACTGCAGAGCTTACGGGCCCAAGCCAGATCTCTGAAGAAAATTTTCCAACAACCCCGCTTGCCCTGGTGGACGACCTGCTGCGCCGACGCTGCCTGCGCTGCCATCTCTATTACCCAGGTGATAGCTACGGGGCCGTTGTGCATGGCACAGGATGTGCCGCCTGCCACCTGGATTACCAGGAAGGACGATTATCATCGCACCGTTTTTTGGCGAAGCCTTCAGACAAACAATGCCTGAGCTGCCATTACAGCAATTTTGTGGGCGCTGACTATTACGGGAAATTTGAGCAGGACTTCAACTGGGAGTACTGGACGCCCTTCTCCGCCGGCGAAGAGCAGGACAGGCCCTATGGTGTGGGGCGACACTCACTGCGGCCCGACATCCATCAGCTTAACGGCTTAAATTGCATTGACTGCCATTCAGGCCCTGCCCTGAAAGCAAATCCAGCAGCAAAAATCACCTGTGCTTTTTGTCATCTCTGGAAGCAGCAAAAAGACGGCACCCCTCAGCTGGCCAACCTGTCCCTTGAAAATAACGCCCTGGTGCTGACGACAAAACTGACCAACAGGAAAATCAAGGTTCCCCAGCTTCAGCATCCAGCCCACACTCAATATGCAGACACCGTCGCCTGTCAGGTCTGCCATGCTCAATGGAGTTTCGCAGATAAAGGCACCCATCTTTTCAGGCAGGATAATACTGACTATGACCGATGGGAGGCCTTGACGCGACAGGGCAGTTCCGAGGTTGAATTTCAGCTAGAAGCAAGTCTTTTTCAAGAGAATAATGAAACTGCTGCTGTTATGACCGATAAATTCTCCGGCCAGACCAAGATAGGGATCTGGCTTAAGGGCTACGGGCTCCGGCGCTGGGAAGAGATAGAAACCTGTCGAGATGCAGCAGGTATTCTGCAGGTGTGCCGCTCTCTGCACAATCTGCACCTGACCTATGTGAATGGTGATGGCGATTTGCTTTTTGACTCCATCGGCATGAGCAATGAAACACCGGGGAAAATCCCTTATGTCCCCCATACAACAGGCAAAGCTGGGCCATTTTTCCAGAACAGAATTCAACAAATTAATTCAAGGCAACGATAAACACCATGATGAAACTTTTGACCTTCGGCCTCCTCTGTCTATATCTTTTCATTGCCGGCTGCTCTCAACATCTGGTGCGGAGTGCCCCCTCTCCCCTCTCGGATTCAAATTTTGCAAAACGCATCCCACAGCGGAACAAAATACCGCCGACCCAGAAACCCTACCACGTCATGGGCAGAACCTATTACCCGGTGCCATCATCCTTCGGCCATAATGAGACCGGCATTGCCTCCTGGTATGGTAATAAGTTTCACGGCAAAAAAACTTCCAATGGTGAAACATACAATATGTACGGCAAAACCGCCGCCCACAAGACCCTGCCGATGAACACCTTTCTGCTGGTCAAGAACCTGGAAAACAACCGGGAGACTATTGTTCGCGTTAATGATCGGGGACCATTTGTAAAGGGAAGAATTATCGATCTCAGCTTGACTGCAGCCAAAGAACTGGGGATAGACCGAAGGGGAACTGCCAGAGTAAAGATTACTGCTTTAGGTGAAGCGGTAGAAGCCTCGCGCGGCGGAAAAAATATCGAACGTTTCCTTCCCTATGATTTCGACCATGGCGAATTTTTTGTGCAGATCGGCGCCTTTACCGATAAAAACAATGCCACCCGCCTTAAAAACAAAATGCTCAGCCAGGGCCGAAAAGCCGTTTCACAAATGTACTCTGCAGATGGCAGGCGCTATTACCGTGTTCAGGTCCGGGCTGGAAAAGATATAGCCTCTGCCCAAAAACTGGAAAAGGTATTGGAAGCACATTACCCTGGGGCCTTTGTCATCGCCCGCTGATCCGGGAAATTCATGAGCATTATTCAATTACCCAGGCTAACCCTGCTTCCTGTTCATACCAAGTCGCATTCAAAGAAGTAACAAGGCGGTAAGGAAGAGGCCCCGGAGACGTACATGGAGTACGTCGAGAAGCCGATGACGCAGCCAACACAGTTAGAATTTGAATGCGACTTGGTATCAGCAGACCGGCAGCGTCAACTCAAAGCGACTGCCCTCGCCCGGGTTGGAATGACAGCTGATACTGCCATTGTGCTGGTTCACAATCCCGTAAGCAATCGAGAGACCAAGCCCTGTACCTTTGCCGACCTCCTTGGTCGTGAAAAACGGTTCAAACATCTTTGAGGCGATCTCCTCAGGCATTCCACAGCCATTATCGGCAAAAGTGGCCACAACTGATCCATTCTGGTTTGTGAAATTAATCGTCAACCTTTTATCCGTAACACTTTCCAGGGCGTCAATAGCATTGCAGATCAGGTTGATAAATACCTGCTCAAGCTGCGTGGCTACAGCGTTGACCAGCGGCAGGTCCTCTTCAATTCGTATGTCGATGGTAATCCCGGCCATCTTCAGACGGTGACCGAGGGGGATCAGGGCATCATCCAGCACCTGCGGCAGGTGAATCTGATTGAATTCACCGCCACTCTTACGGCCAAATGTCTGCAAATGTCTGGTGATAATTTCAATCCTCTTGACCTGAGCAATTACCTCATCAATTTCTCCCGCAAATTCTTCTTCATCGAACTGCCCTTCCTTAAAATCCCGTTTGGCAGCCTGCATAAAAATCTTGATAAAAGAGAGCGGTTGGTTGATTTCGTGGGCAACGCCGGTTGCCATCTCACCGAGCGAAGCCAGTTTTGCCTGGCCCAGCATCTTCACTTCAATGCTCCGGCGAATAGCCTCCTCTTCTTTTCTCCGTTCAAGTTCGCGTCGCAGCTGTTCGGCACTTTCAACCAGTTCGCTGTTTTTCCGCATCAGTTCCTGGAGCAGGTTTTTATTAGTTTTAATCATGCTATAGGCGTTCGCAGCATTTACCAACAGCATTCGCAGATCATTATATGCCCAAGGCTTCAAGACATACTTGTAGATGTGTCCTTTGTTCACCGCCGCCATAATCTGGTCAGAATCCGTAAAGGCCGTCAGGATTATCCGTACCGGATCTGGATCGATCTTAAAGATGCGCCCCATAAGTTCAACGCCGCTCATGCCGGGCATCCTGTTGTCGGCCACCACTACTGCCAGACCTCTATCAACATGCTTGTTAAAAAGAGTCAGGGCCTCCGGGCCTGAAGAGGCGGTAATGACCTCGAACTCATCTTCAAAGTTCAACCGGAAATTGCTTAAGTTTACCGGCTCGTCATCCACATAGAGGATTTTCTTTCTGTCCATTTGCTGCTCCATTTCTACTGCCCCATTTTAGACCGTATTCTTCAGATCGGCAGGCTTATTTCAAAGATGCTGCCCTCTCCCGGTTTGCTGTAGACATCTATCGTACCGCCATGCTTTTTAATGATGGTGTACGAAATACTCAGGCCCAGCCCGGTGCCCTCACCCATTTTTTTTGTGGTATAAAACGGGTTGAATACCTTGCCAAGCTTTTCTGCCGGAATGCCTTCCCCCGTGTCAGAGACTGCAACATGCAGTTGATTATCGTCTCGGTAAGTCTTCAGTGTGATGGTACCCTGTTCTTTAATTGACTGGGCGGCATTCAGCAGTAGGTTCATAAAGACCTGATTGAGTTGTCCCATATTGCAGGAAATTTTCGGCAGGTTCGGGGCAAATTCTTCTCTGATGACAATTTGTTTGCCATACCTGCTCCGAACAATCCCGATGCACGCTGAAAGTCCTGGACGAATATCTTCCTTACTGAAATTCTCTGGATTCGTATAGCCGAATACCCTGAGGTTCTGGGTCAGCTCAGTAATACGCCAGACCCCTTCCATAATGTTGTCGAACAGGGTCCTGTTTTGTTCGCTGCGCTTTTGCTTCTCCTGTTCATCAGGTATCAGGTCCCCGGAAACGCCTTGCTTCTCCATGCTTTGCAGATTGCGGTCCAGGCGCGGCAGGGCACCGGTAATAAAGTTCAGAGCGTTATTGATTTCATGGGAGAGGCCACCGAGCAACTGTCCTAAAGCCGCCATCTTTTCAGATTGAATTAACTGGTCCCGGGTTTGCTGCAGCTCCTCGATGGTGTCCTTGAGTTGCGAATTCACTCTTTCCAGAGCTATTTTCTGCTGTGCAAGTGCCGTGTTGCTCTCGGAAAGCTCCACTGTTCGGTATCGGACCTTTTCTTCAAGGTTTTCCTTCAACACTGATATTTCCTGATAGGACTGCTGGATAATATCAACCATCTCACCAAAATCATTAAGTAACTCAGGATTGCTGCTGTCAGGCCCACTGGATTTATGCTTCATGATTGCCTTGGCCAACGACTTTAGAGGCCTGGTCATATTCCTTACTATGAAATATATACACAAGCTGCTTATAAAAACGATAACAAGGCTAACAGCCAGATTCCGGGCCAGGATCTGACGCGCGTCTTCCTCCAACTCCTTGGAGCTGAGAATGATTTCCACATATCCAATCGGCTGCAATTCGGCATCAGAATGAAAATTTGCCTCTGCTGCAATCGGTGACAAAAACAGCTCTTCTGCTGTCAGGTCCGGGCCCGCAAAAATTGTTTTGCCAAAGATGATTTCCGAAAATTGCGAATTATCGATAATGAGCGATTCATCGGTCGAACCGGTGAGCTGTTCTATCAGGTTTCGGCTGGGATACTTTTTACTTTCGCTGTTCTGCCCGTCACTCAGACTGAGCAAGGACGCTCCTTCCGAATCATAAATATGCACCTTTGTGCAGTTTGGTTCACGGTAGACGATAGAGGCAGGCTCCTGCAAATCCTGCTCATTACCGGCAAAGACGCCGACTCGACTCATATCTGCCAGCATTCGCGTCAGGCTCTGTCCGCGACTCATCAGTTCACTTTTAAGTTCACCCCTGGCCTGGTTGAAAAAGTAATAATTCAGCGTCAGAGAGCTGCTGAGGGTGATAACGACAAATATCGCGATCAGCCGCAGGCTGAAATCCTTCATTATATCTGGAAAAATTTTCGATCTCATGGCACTTTTTATTCCTTTTTTCCAGTATCTTCAGGGGCAATATCAAACCCCAGGTTCTTCAAAACCAGCCGGTTGAACTGTATTGTCACTATTTGGCTCTCCTCCGGCGGCGTCTCGCCAATAGTGTGTCCGGCCAACAGGCGTAGCACCATCTGCCCTGCCTGACGCCCCATGTCCTCAGGGGTTGAATATATTGCTGCGGCGCAGCCCCGTTTTAAATATTGGGGAGCAAAGCCAATTATGGGTTTTTTCTGGGCAAGGGAGAAAAGAGAGAAGATCTCGAGATTTTCAGCAGTAATAACAGTCGTGTCAGGCAGCAGAAGCACTGCGTCAACGGCCTTTCCGAAACCGGCAAGTGCATCATGGACCGCTTTGGGTTGGGTAACCTCTTTTGCGGTTATGGTTAGGTGAGAATCTTTTTGGGTCGCCTGCTGAAGAGAAGTGATTTGTTCTGCACTTTTCCCAGGATCATAAATTATCCCGATAGTTGTCACGGAAGGAAGGTTTGTGCGGATGGAGCTGAGCAGCTGGTCGGCTTCGACAGTCATCCTGACCCCGGTGATAAAGGCAGAACCCCTGGTAATGTTATCAGGGTCAGCGACCATGAGAGAGACGATGGGCAGGTCAATTTCCGCAACTGCAGCCAAGGCCTTGGCGCCCACCGCGACCATTACCACCGGCCGCAATATCGAGATGCGACCGGTGGGATCTAGCTCTGCTTCCGGGCCGGAGATATCGAGATAGCGTACTTGTGGTGCGGCAATGCTTTTGACGCCTGTGATTGCCCGAGGTCTTGACAGGGACTCAAGCAGTCCGCCAATGGCCTCGTCGTAGACTTGGACAGGCGCACTGCGCACCACCAGAACCCCTTCGCACTGCCCGTTGGACGGGAAAATCAAAACCACCGCCAGGACAGCACAAAAGCTTATGAGAAGGCGCAGCTTTGCTAAGAATTGAATTGGCATTTCACCTCACAGGGATGCTCAAAACGGCACAGATCAGACTGTGGCCTGTAAACTAAAGCGAGATTTGGAGTCTTTCTGGACTCGCCCCTGAAGACAGTCTAATACTTTCCAAGTATTATTCCAATAGATATCACATTTATTGGAATAGCATGCCATAAGCATCTATTGCTCACGTTCTGCCAAAAAAAAGTCATTCGTGTTGAAGGTTCCGGGAGGAAATTCCCTGAGGACTAAGCCAAACAAGCTAAAGTCTGCATAAATTACTCGTCAGCCTGAACGGTATTTCACTTCCTGCTGCAGCATTGCCGGCAGGGTATGGTCGAAATACTCTTTCTGGCAGTCAACTTGAGCCATAGAGCCTGAGCGCTGAAATTCCATAAATCGGCAACCGCCGAAACACAATGGGAGATAAACGCACTGCTGGCACTTAGCCGCACGCTGCCAGTGACGGGCATAATGATTTGCTTGGGCGTTTTTCTGGAAACCCTGCCAGATCGTACCGATTTTAAAATCGTCATGCCCTATCCAGGTTACACACTTATACAGACTGCCATCGTAGTTAACGGTCAGTGCGTCATCCACCTCGACGGCGCAGGGAGAAGGGGTGATCTCTCCCAGGGCATAGCCCCGTTTGAACACCTCTTCACGAATAAAGAGCGAGGCCTCACGCAGCCATGGCTCGTTCACCGTCCGGCAGCCGCCCAGGTATTCGTTGGCAGCTAATTTGTCTCCGACCTGCATGACAATGTTGAAGTTGACGACTTCGAGACGGTCCGGGGTGATTCCTTTTTGGCAGAGATCATCAAGTATGGCGGGAAATGTCTTGTAGTTCTCTAAGGTATAGTTGCCCCCTAGGCGGATTTTGGTTTTGCTGCAAACCTTGGCCAGATTGCCGACGATGGTTTCAAAACTCGGCTGGCCCGACTTGAAAGGGCGAAAAAGGTTATGGTTTTCCGGCGGGCCGTCGAGGGTCACCTTCACCCCGTCCAACCCGAGTGGAGTCAGGTTATCGACCACCTTTTCGGTCAGGAGAGATCCGTTGCTGATCAGGTCAAAGGAGAAGGCGGCCCCAAGATTTTCCGCAAAGGGCTTGAGTTGTTCGGCCAAGCCAATGAGACGCCTGGTGTAGAGCAAGGGTTCGCCGCCGTAGATCTGAAGATGCAGTCGTTCTTTTTTCGGGCCAAAGCGTTGTTTGATGAACCGAACGAGTTGATCTGCCGTCTGGTCATCCATGGAATGTTTGCCCTTCTGTTGACCTTCGAAACAGTAGCGGCAGGTAAAATTGCACTCCATCCCAAGAACAATCGCCAGGGTCAGGTTGGGGTTGATCCGGTTGATTTCGTCGATGTAATCATAAACCGCTTGCCGCTCAACCTCCTTGTCTTCGACCAGGAAACCCATTTCAATCAAATGGACACGGTGGTCTTCAGCAACCCTTCCCTGTCGGAGATCGGCAAAAACGTCGTTCGGAAGTACAACAAGGGCACCGGTTCGGGCGGCAAAGAGAATGGTTTGTCCGGGATGCTCCAGAGAGGTGGTGGTAATCAGGTAAGGGCTCAGTTCCATGTCTAACCTTGGCCGCAAAAAAAAAGGAGGGCTGCCCCCCCTTTTTATTGATGCTCACATATCAAAAAGAACTATTTTGCTGCTGACGGCGCTCCTGCTTTGCAACAAGCCATGTTTGCAGCAATTTCTTTGACACTTTTTCCTTTGTGAATGATTTTCATCGGTATTCCTCCTAGGTTTTGTTGGTGGCTCCCTGCCAGAAATTTGGTCTCTAATCCAGATTAGCACAAATATCCACTAATGGCCAAATTAAAAGCCGAGCGACATTCCAGCTTCAACCCAGCGTTCCGGGTTAGGATAATCCTCGTCCCAGTACTGGTTGCCATTAAAGATATTGCGTGCCTTGACAAAGAGTTCGGCACGGTCGAGAGCCCCGACGTCAAGGCCCTTGCTGACAGTCAGGTCACAGAGCATGTCGCTGGTGTCGTACGACGAGGCAAAATTACCCATGTCTTCATTCAGCCAGAGATAGTTGCCGGCCAGTTTGATATTAAGATCGGTGGGCGTGTGACGGTAGTTTAGAATCAGGTTGACAGTATAGACGACATCATTTTCAAGTGAAGGGCCTGAGGAACCGGCTGATGCTGGGTACATGCTGTCTTCACTGGCATAGGTAAAGTTGCCTTGCAGAGAAAACCCATGGAACTCATCAGTTCGGGTCTCAATCTCAAAACCTTTCCAGCGTGCCCGACCGCTATTCGCCAAATCGAAATCCCAGGCATCATCAACATTGTAGTGAAAAACTGCCAGTTTGCATAGAAGCCCAGGAATGCGACGGGTTTCGATCCCCGCCTGGTAGGCCCAGATAATTTCGGGTTTAAGATCCGAATTGTAGTAGGCAAGATAAGTAGGGGTTGGTACGGAAAATCCACGAGACACTGTTGCCCTGAAGAGGGTGTCATCGGCAAGCAGCCAGGTAAACCCAAGCGAGGGGCTGACAAGATCCTTAGACAGGGTGTGGTGGTCGTGCCTGAGGCCTGCCGAGAAGCTCATCGGGCCTGAAATGTAGGTAGCGTTTACGTAGACACCACGACGCTCCTCCTTGAGAGGAGCGTTGACGGTAAGCGCTCCCGCCCAAATGTATGACCACACATATTCGCTGCGGCTGTTCTCAACACCAAGATTGGCTGAAAACTGTCTGCCGGTGTATGAAAGCCGGCCATTCAACATGGTGTTTTTCTCCTCAGGATGGTCATTCCAGACCAAATCTCCCTGCTGATCACCAGCCTCGGTCCGTAATACCCGGTATTCTTTGCTGAAGTCATTTTCATAGCGCTGCAGCTCGAGGTGCAGGCCAAACCGATCTCCCAGCTGAGCATCGACAGAAGCGGCTCCCCAGATATTATCGTTGGTTACCTCTTCGTATTGATTCCAGCTGGAGATATTAGTCTTATAAGAGGGCGCACTTTTGCCGCCGCTTACAGTCAAGGTCGCTTGAGGGGCGAAGCTGAGACGACCTTTGCCATACAGGCTGTCTCGCGCGGAATAGCGATCATCCCTCAGGCCGTCGGAATCGATATTGCCGGCAAAGAGATAGTAGCCAGCCTTCTGGATACCGCCGGCCAAGTCGCCGCTGATCTCCCGGGTATTGGCTTCTCCGTAGCTGGCCTGCAGGCTGCCTGTGGGGAGGGTGGAATCACCGGTATCTTTGGTAATGACGTTGACCACCCCGCCTAAGGACGAGCCCCAGGTGGCCGAAGCCGGGCCTTTGATAATCTCGATACGTTTGATGATACCAACCGGTATGAAGTTCGGAATGGCATGTGCGGCTGAGGTGAGATTCAAACGAATACCATCCAGCAGGAACAGTACGTGATAGCGGCGAGTACCAAGAAGGTACAAAGGCCCGTCGCCAATAATTTCATGACCTGTGAAGGTGAGCATCACCCCGGCCTGTCGGCTCAGAATTTCGGCCACCGAGTGGGCGTGCATTGCCTTGATTACCTCGGCGGTGATGACAGTGACGTTTTCAGGGGTGCGGGAGAGCGGTTTGGGGGTCCGGCTAGTAGTCTCCTGCATAGCAGTATCATCAAAATACAGGGCGAGCATCTCATCTTCGGCCGCCACAGCAGGCGTTACCGGAACCAGGGCCTGGCCGGCAAATACCGTAAATGCCAGCATTATAATGATATATTTAGAAAAACAGCTAAGAACCTCAATAAGATAGTTCATTGATTCATCTTTTAAAAAGAAAAAAATATGTCAGCGTCAGCCTGTCGTAAGCTTACGGAAACCGTCCCCCAAACGATGTATTTCTAACAGAATCATTTGCCCATGACAACTTTTTTCTGACGATATTCCATCAAGGTATACTGTTGCCCGTCAGGCAGAAAGCCCGGCAGCTGCTTCACCGCCGAAAAACCCAGGTTCTTGTAAAAAGGGACAAACAGATCACGGCTGACCGCCTGCATCCGGGAGACGGGAAAATCACGGCCAACCTTTTTAAAAACTTCACTGACAAGAAGTGAACCAACGCCGTGCCGCCGCTGCCGTTCTTCGACCCCGACAAAGATAACATACAAAATCGCACCCTCTTTGGTATGCTGGCTGGCAAAGAAATCTGGGTCCGCCTTGAACTCCGGCGTATCAAGGTTCCAGAGGCAGGTTTCGATGTAGCCAATCACTCGTGCGTCACGTTTGGCAACCAGAAACCCGTCATTAAACATCGCCAGGCGGGAAAGCAAGGTCTGTGGACTCGCCGCATCAGGGCCCTCAATGGCGGACTCCAGAAAGTGAATTTGGCTGATATCCGCTGCTGTGGCTTGTACTATTTCCAACACGCCTCACCTGGCAAACCGGAAACAAAATGATTTTCGCCAAAAACATGCGAAAATATTCAGTCCCCTAAAATATTTTATGACTTATTATTGGCTGCATTCGTAAAAACTGTTTTTTCACCGCAAAGGCGCAAAGAACGCAAAGGTAACTTTTCTATTTTATAACAAAAAAACTTTGCGTTCTTTGCGCTTTTGCGGTTGTTATTTAGGTTTTTGCAACGCCATCAACCTTTAGCCATTCCTGAGAGAATAGCCTTAACTTCGTTGCCGTCAGCCGTCTTGCCGAAATGTTTCATCACCGGCCCCATGGCCTGCATCGGGCTTTTAAACTGTGACATATCGATATTGTCACGAATCCAGGCCTTGATTGTTTCCTTATCAGCCATGGCCGGCAGGTATGTACTCAAAATCTCAAGGTAGGGCGAGGTCGCCTCTTTCTTCATTTCAAGAACCATCTTTTCCGATTTGAGCAACCCCTGAATAATCGAGATCAAATCCTCGTTGGTGATTTCCTCGTCCTTCTTGGGCCGGGTGGTTTTCTTGCCGCTTTCAAGGGTAATCGGCACCGTAATCTTATGAAATTCACTCATCACCTGCCTGATGGTGTTCTTGCCATCCACATCTTTGGCCAGCATCGCCTCTTTTAAATCCGCTTTAAGTTTCAGCAGCAACGACATCGGCATATCTTGATTCCAACCATACTCAGCCATCATTTCTCTCCAAATCAAGGAATAAATAAACCACGCAAAAAGTTGTTGAGAATCTAGCATATAAGAGTAATAAATGCCAGTAGAGGAAGATCTGGCAGAAAACATTCGCGAACCTGGCAGATCATCACTGGTTGAAACTCTGTTGAAATCAGATATTTTTCTGAACAATTTTGCTCAACCAGCCGATAGGTTCTCAATAAGGCCCGCTATTAGAAGCTCCTTGGCACCGGATGGAGCTTTTTAAATTACAGTTTAGCGTATAATTACAGATGAACGACCAAGAAAACGACAACCCGGCAGCAGCAAGCCCGGAACCTCAATCGGCAGAACGCTGTTTGTCTGAAGATGTGTCGGTAAACGACTATCAGGGTTCTGATTTCTCCTCGTACGCCTCCTTTACGGCCCATCCCCACGAGTCCGTCGTGGATTCTCTTTTCCTTGCCGCGCCGTCCAATCGTTCAACGCACTGGTCTATAGCCTGGTCAGACCTGATGATGACCATGTTTATTCTTTTCATGGTGATGTTTATCTACAAGGCAGCCGACAAAGAGTTTCTCAGCGGCCAGGGCTTGGGTTTTTCCAACGGCCAGCCTCTGGGCCTTGAAGACCAGGAGTCTGAAACAGTCGGCAGCAATAATTATTTCCAGTATAGCGACAAGAGTGTTTCCAGAATCTATGACACCAGCCGGCAGCTCATCCACCAGAAAGAGCTTAAAGACTTTGCCTCAATCGACCTGGAACCGGACAAGACCCTGCGAATTGTCCTCACAGGCGACCTGCTCTTTGACCCTGGCAAGGTCAATCTGAAAAAAAATGGCCAGGAGAACCTGAGCCAAATCGCCAAAATCATCACCAATACGCCCTATATGATAAACGTCATCGGCCACACAGACGATCTGCCGCTTAAATCTGCCACAATTCCCAGCAACTGGGAACTTTCCGCTCTACGGGCAAGCTCAGTGGCACGCTTCCTGATCGCCAAAACCGGTCTTGCCGCCAACCATTTTTACGTCACAGGCTACTCATATTACCAGCCGGTGACCGCTAATGATTCCCCAACCAATCGTGCAAAAAACCGGCGAGTGGAAATCGTCTTAACCAAACGTTTACCACTGCAGGCCCCGGCCTTGGATAACGAAATAAACACTAATTTTCCAACGAGTACTAATCCCACCAGCGCCCCGGCACCAATCAATGTCCTAGAACAAAGAGGTTCCGACAATGAGAGCTAAAAACATTACAGGCTTAGCCTTTTGCCTTATTCTCTTTATTACCGGCTTTACCATGAATGGTAATGTCGGCTTGTTTTTCAATATTGCCGGATTCCTGATTGTTATTGGCGGCACCTGCGGCGCAGCTCTGGTCAGCTACCGGGTTGAACGGTTGGCAATTGTGACCAAGGTGGTCTATTCTTCATACAAACATCCCCCAAAAACACCGGAAGAGGTCATTGAAATCCTCCGCAACCTGGCAGTAAAATCACGTTACCAGGGCATCCTTTCTCTGCAACAGGAAGAGGATGAAACAACGATCTCCTTTCTCCGCAATGCCCTCGGTATGCTTGTTGACGGCCATAGCCCGCAAACCATCAGAGAACTGTTAAACACCGAAATGTTTTTCTTTAAAACCCGCCGTCACGAGACAGAGGTGATCATTCGCAGCATCGCGGATTATGCCCCGGCCTTCGGTCTGGTTGGCAGTGTGGTCGGACTTATCGGTATGCTGTCCGGCGTGGGAGACACGGCTGTGATTCTGCGAATGGTGCCAATCGCCCTGACTTCAACCTTATATGGTATAATACTAGCCAATTTTCTGCTTGTCCCTTTTGCGGCTAATCTCCAGGAAAGAACCTACCGAGAGCTATTATTGCAAAAAATCATCCTTGACGGCATCCTGGCCATTGAAAGTGAGATGAACCCCCGGCTGCTTGAAAAGAAATTAAAATTTTTCCTTACTCCATCAGCCCGCAAGTGGCAAATGGTCCCTCTGCACAAAATCCAGGAGCGTTTTAAAATTAAGAAGGAAGAAGCCGCCGGCCCAAAACCATGGTCATTCGAATCACCTGCAAAATAATGAAATAATCTTGCCGTGGATAGTCGAGAAGTCACCACCACCATTGATCAAAAGCTTTGTAATGGCTGCGGCAACTGCATAGCAGTCTGTCCCTCTGATACACTTTCCATGGTAGGCGGCAAAGCCGCAATTACCGGCCTGCGCTCAATGGACTGCGGGCACTGTGAATCCGTTTGTCCTACAGGCGCTGTCCGGGTGGGAGCAACAACTGCTAATTTTACCTACAACAGTTTTGTCCCTGATCACAGATGGCTTGCCCACGGCCAATTTGACCCGATTCTGCTCGACCGTCTGTTGCGCTCGCGAAGATCATGCCGCAATTACACTGACCAACCGGTATCTATCGAAATCCTGCACGACCTGATCAACTTCGGGATCAGTGCACCATCGGGAACCAACAGCCAACGCTGGACCTTCACCCTGCTGCCGACCAGAAGTGCGGTGATCAAACTTGGCAGCCAGATGGCTGAGTTTTTCAACAAACTCAACAAAAAAGCAGCCAACCCGCTCTTGCGTTTTGTTTCTAAGATATTTTTTCGGAACAGGCTCAATCACTACTACCAAAACCATTACCGGTCGGTGCAACAGGGGCTCAAGCGGTGGTATCTCCACCATGATGACAAACTGTTTCACGGAGCAACTGCAGCTATTCTCATCGGCAGCAAACCGGGAGCAAGCTGCCCGCAGGATGATGCCCTGATGGCAAGCCAGAATATCCTCCTGGGGGCTCATGCCCTCGGCCTTGGCAGCTGCATGATCGGCTTTGCGGTGCATGCAGCAAACCTTTCCCGATCAATCAAACCAAGCCTGACGATCCCGGTCGATGAAACCGTCTATGCCTGCATCACTTTAGGCTACCCAAATGAACGCTATGCCAGGCTGATCAACAGAAAACAGCCTGGCATTCGTACCCCGGCCTAACGTTTTCAGCACTCCCTCTGCCAACCGTTATATTTTTTATCCGCACCGCTTGACATGTCACATTGTGGCATTATACACTGACACCACGTATGAAAATTCGGCAAATTTGAGCTCGCCTGGATCTTCACGAGTTACATGTCTTTTTCAGACGTATTTATGAAATATTCAGGTTAGAAGCCTCGCCGTCCAACGGCCGCTGCCTTTGGACAAACAATGAGAATATTATATTAGTTTAATGGTCCATCCAGCACATAAGAATTTAATATTAGTTGTTGATGACGACATCGTGAACCGCAGCCTTCTGGAAAAGGCCTTAAGCGAATATGAAGTCATGGTCGCAGATGATGGTTTCTACGCCTTACAGGCTATCGCCCTCCGCCTTCCTGATCTTATTCTCTTGGATATTATGATGCCGGAAATGGACGGCTTTGAAGTCTGCAGAAAGTTGAAAGAAGCACCGGAAACCGCTGAAATCCCAATTATTTTTATTACCGGTCTCAATGATCACCGAAAGATTAGCCAGGGATTTGAAGAAGGCGCTGTTGATTTCATCACTAAACCATTTGAAATTACTGAGGTCAGGGCACGAGTCAACACCCATATCTTACTTAAAAATGCCAAAGAAAGTGTGTTGTATAAAAACAATCACCTTCAGAAAATTATTAACGAGCAAACAATTAACAGCAATCTTGCACGAAGAGTTCTGCACCTCATCAACTCCACTCCACCAAGACACATAAATCTGAACAAAATGCACTGCCTCTTTATACATATCATTTCACAGCCCTGTTACAATGAAGGAGGCGACCATTTTCTCATACGCACTTTGCCGGAATCAGAACAGCGGCCGGAGAGAACCGTTATCAGCATTAAAGATCAGTCCGGCCACTCAGTAAACTGCATCCTGAGAAGCATTGTTACAGACCTTATCCATAACAATATCCTGCACAATCACCAAGAGCTCTCCGTTGAAGAGAGTATCAGTCTGCTTAATAATACAATTTTAGAGACTGATCTTTTTGAGGATGATGATTTTCTTACCGGATTGACCGCAGAGCTTCATCACTCTGACCTTATGTTCCATTTTTCCTCTGCCGGTCACCCCCCATTTATTCTTATTCGCAATGGAATTGTCCATTCTCTGCCAAAAACTAGCAGACCCGGAACCAATCTGCCTCTCGCCTTTCAGGAGGGTATATCGTTTACTGGTGACAGCATTCAACTTCAAGACGGGGATAAAATTCTGTTGTACACCGATGGCTTAACCGATATGCCTTTAGTCCAGAATAACCAGCCGTTAACCTCTGCTGATCTCATCACTATTATTAAGGATATTCTCACCAATGACGCGCCTTCACATATAAGCTCAATCATGGACCTGCTCTTAGACAAAATGAGCCAACTGGGCACTGGTCACGATCCGGCACAAGATCATTTTTTAGACGACATAACACTGTTAGGCCTGGAAATTGAGGGCCAGTATCCTCAGGAAGAACTTCTACTGACAGATATTTCAGATATTGATCAGGAAATAACTGACAGTATCGAAACAATCCACGGATATTGTGCAGAAAAAGATATCCACATAAATAAATTACGATTCCAGATGGCGCTCAGCGAGCTCATCTTAAATGCCTGGGTGCACGGCAGCCGGAAAGACCCCGGGAAGACAATCAGACTGCGCTGGTGGGTCTCAAATGATCTTAACATTGAAATCAGTGATCAGGGCCCGGGGTTTACCGCTTCTGCCATGCCCAACCCCCGCGAACTGGTAAACCGGATAAAAAACAGTGGACGAGGCATTTATATAATAAAAAGGCAAACAGACTCGGCACGATGGTTGGACGGTGGCAGCCGAGCAATAGTTTCCTTTAAAATTTCCGCCTGTCGATGGGGGGAGGACCTGCAGAAAACGGGGACTGCCTGTGTTAATCTGTGGCGTCCTCATGACAGCCAGATTTAAATTACGACAACACGATCACTATAGCGTTTCATTTGGAGGAAAAGAACACATGGAAATAACAACCGAGACACAGGGGCAGACGGCAATTGTACACGTACAGGGTAAAATCGACGAAGCCGGGGCTGCGGCCCTGAAGGAAAGCTTCTGTTCCCTTCCTCTAACCGGCATACAAGAAGTTCAAGTCAATTTAAAGAGCATGACCTATATCGGTAGTTCTGGAATCGGCAAACTCCTGCTTTTTTACAAAAATCTTGGTGTACAGCAAATTCGTTTAAAAGTCACAAATGTTGCCCCCGCAACTTACGATCTGCTGCACGAACTTAAATTAAATACGGTTTTCACCATTGAAAAACAATAATTCCACAAAGGCGATAATCATGTTTGACTGGAAGAACTCAACTATTACAACAAAAATCATCATAACCTTTTCAGCACTTATTCTCCTGATGCTCATTTTTACCATTTATAATTACAGAGGCATAAATAACATTATTGAATTACACCAAAAGGCCAGTCAGCAAATTATCTCAGATACAGTCATGATCACTTCAGCCACAAATTTTAAGCGTGGTGTCGCATTTTTTGGAGTTGTTTTCATGGGTCTGGGAATTACTATGGCTTTCCTGCAAACGAAAAACCTCAATGCCATTCTGCGTAAAATCACCGATGGTCTGAAGGTCAACGCCCAGCAGGTAAGTACGGCGGCCAATGAACTTTTGTCCATCAGCCAGGAGCTAGCCGAAAGTTCCGCCGAACAAGCCACCACCATGGAAACTACTTCTACAGCTCTGGAAGAAATGAGCACCACCAGCAAAGAAACTTCAGTGCTGACCAGAGGGTCGGAAGCACTGATGAACCAGAATATTGAAAAATCAGGACAATCACTTAAAGCCCTGGTGGAACTCACCTCAAATATGGCCCAGATTGAGCAGGATAGTGATAAAATCAAAAAAATCATCAATACCATTGATGGCATAGCCTTCAAAACAAACCTTCTGGCCTTAAACGCTGCGGTTGAGGCCGCCAGAGCGGGCGAAGCCGGCGCCGGGTTTGCCGTTGTGGCCACAGAGGTGAAAACCCTTGCCAACAACAGCGCTGAGGCGGCCAGAAACACTCAGGAACTGCTCGACATGACTATCCAAAGAGTGGCGGATGGCGCTGCAGCTTTGAAAAACATCAACACCGACTTTGATGATATTGTAACAACCGCTACCGGCATCGGCGATAAAACCGTTGCCATAACCATGGCTACTTCGGAACAGGCGTCTGGCATTGAACAGATAACCAAATCTACCATGCAAATTGATCAGACCACCCAGCATATCTCCGTGACAGCGGCTGAATCGGCCGATGCCGCCGACATACTCTCTGCCCAGTCTGAAGAGATGAATCTCATGGTCAATCAGTTGGTTGCCATGGTTTATGGGAAAAAAGGCAGCACGCTAACAAGTGGCGATCCCACTATTCATTCGACAACGGCCCTTTGTTGGGAAGTTAAAAACTGTCCCACAGAGAGACACAATAGTTGCCCTGCCTACCCAGAAAATGGCCAGGAATGCTGGTCCGTGACCGGCACCCTCTGTGGAGGAAAAGAACAGGGAACCTATCAGGAAAAAATGGCAAACTGCCGGAAATGTAATGTGTATGAAATGAATACCAAGACAAAGGGAAGCTCTGCTCCCCGTCAACTCACCTCGAGTGTTACCTGCTGGGAAATGAAAAACTGCCCGACAGACAGGCGAAATTCCTGCCCCGCCTATCCGGAGAGCGGTAGTGAATGCTGGATGGTTACAGGCACCCAATGCGGAGGAAAGGAACAGGGAACCTACCAGGAAAAAATGGCAAACTGCCGGAAATGTGACGTTTACAAGGCTGCTCATAACAACAGCTCTCAAGCCAGGTTGAGTTAGGGCCTGCACTGCTGAAAGGCCTTCATACCGGAGATGTCCGCCGGAAGCCTTTTTGAGTGGGCTCTTCCCACAATGTCTTCTTCCAAGGCCCTCCACGCCCGGCTATCAAGCTGAGATTCAGAAATATTCATAAAGTATTTTTATGCATTTTCTCAACTTTTATGGTACATGGGTTGATTGTTTTTATTCACCTACACCTGAGGTTGTATCTATGCATAAAATAGCAGTGTTGGCCGGTGATGGCATTGGCCCGGAAGTAATGAAAGAGGCCATTAAGGTTCTTGACGCCGTAAGCCGGAAGTATTCGCTCTCCTTTTCCTACAAATCTGCAGATGTCGGCGGTTGTGCCATTGACAACCATGGCGAAGCGCTTCCACCGGCAACCCTAGAACTTTGCAAAAACAGCGATGCAATTCTTTTTGGCTCTGTCGGCGGGCCAAAATGGGAAAACCTTCCCCCGACACATCAACCTGAACGCGCAGCCCTTCTGCCGCTCAGAAAAGAACTTGCTCTTTTCTGCAATCTCCGGCCGGCAAAAGTATTTAAACCGTTGGCAGCAGCCTGTCCCTTGCGCCCGGATATCGTCGGCAATGGCTTTGATATTCTTTGTGTACGTGAATTGACTGGCGGCATTTATTTTGGGCAGCCCAAAGGTAGAGAGGGCAGCGGAGCCCATGAAAAAGCTTACGACACCATGGTCTATTCCCGCTTTGAAATAGAGCGCATTGCCAGAAAAGCCTTTGAGGCAGCCAGGCTCCGACGAAACCTTGTCACCTCCGTTGATAAAGCCAACGTCCTCACCACAATGGTCCTCTGGCGTGAGGTTGTTACCGAAATTGCTACAGAGTATCCGGATGTTGCCCTAAATCATATTTATATTGATAATGCCACCATGCAGCTCATTAAAGATCCGCATCAATTTGATGTTATGCTCTGCGGCAACATGTTCGGTGATATTATTTCCGATGAATGCGCAATGATGACCGGCTCCATGGGTCTACTCGCCTCTGCCAGCCTCAACGAGTCCGGCTTTGGCCTTTACGAACCTGCCGGCGGCTCGGCACCGGACATTGCAGGACAAGGAATCGCAAACCCTATTGCCCAGATACTTTCAGCCGCTATGATGCTCAAATATACCCTTAAGGAAGAAGGTGCGGCAAATGCAATTGAAGATGCCATAGCCAGAGTGCTGGACAAGGGTGTCTTCACGCCGGATATCGCCATTGACAAATCCAGCGCCATTGGCACTACCGCCATGGGCGATGCGATTGTAGAAGAAATTTTGAATAACTGATTTATTTTCTGCAGCAACAAACGGGCTGCCTAACAAAAAGGCCGGGCATTCATTTGAATGTCCGGCCTTTTTGTGTGTATGATCTGGATCTTCGAAAAGTGCTATTGCACGCCTTTGCCATTCAGGAAAGAGGAATACTTCTTATCAGTCCCTTTAATGTGTTTATTGAGCCAGTCCTGCAGAAATTTCATCACTTCAGCAGAGACGGTCAACCTGTTGGCAGTTACTTCTTTCTGGAGGTCCAGTACCTTGCCGACCATCTTATCATGTTTCGCTTTATGCTCGTCATACTCAGGATAGCCATGCTCACTCATCAGTTTTTCTTCAAGCGCAAAATGACTGGCGGTGTAGTTGATCAATTTATTCAAAACGCTGCTCACCATTTCACGCCCCTTTCCCTGAAGCATTGCATCATTCAACTCATTAATCATGGTCATGAGCTGCTGATGCTGCTGGTCTATTTGACCAATACCAACCGAATAACTTTCACTCCACGTAAACAAAGACATACATCCTCCTCACATAAGTATATAATGTTAAATAGTGTCTGTCCGAAAAGACAACTTGTAACCTGACACGAACCAGACGGAAAAAATTATTTAAGAATAAGTATATGATGAGAAGAAATGAAAACTCAAGTAATTATTCTCAATTAGGTGCACTCAACTGACAATGCTATCCCCCGCCTGATAAAGGTGGGAATATCCAGATAGCCAATACCATAAACATCCCGGCCAAATGGCTCTTCAGAGATATCTGCAGCTCTTCTATTTTTTTGCCCCGAAACTGCAGCCGGTGCTGCAAAAGTTTTGCCTGTTATTACGACAGTCGATAAATGCAGTTCCTGGTTCGTTCTGTTGTTTGATTGCCACAGCATTTTGTCCTCCTTCTTCGTATCATATTGATACTACTCGTTGTTTTTTCCACAATCTTATGGTTAATTTGACCGCGTTTGCTCTGTTCTTCTCATCACAATACAGAACACCCTCGGACAAATACTGTCCTATGTATTTTTTTTTTAGGGCTTTGCCCAAGGCTACCTTGGGAAATAAGGATTTTGGTTTGATTACCAGGAATTCAA
>Ga0102953_1000177_pt1 | contig 44018 bp, 37 predicted proteins | sample SalPon2A_C_D2_MG_FD_78509 | JGI IMG/M metagenome (GOLD analysis project Ga0102953, IMG submission 78509) | Soil microbial communities from South San Francisco under conditions of wetland restoration - Salt Pond MetaG R2A_C_D2_MG | ecosystem: Environmental > Terrestrial > Soil > Wetlands | place...
ACGGGAGTCCTGATGCCAGCCACCACGTCCTCGCCCTGGGCGTTCATCAGGAATTCGCCGTAAAATTTGTTTTCGCCTGTTGCCGGATTGCGGGTGAATCCCACGCCGGTTCCGGAGGTGTCACCCATGTTCCCGAACACCATGGTCTGGACGTTGACCCCTGTACCCAGGCCGTCAGGGATTTTATTCATGCGGCGGTAGGTGATGGCCCGTGGGTTGTTCCATGAGCGGAAGACAGCTTCAATTGCCATCTTGAGCTGTGTGCGTGGGTCTTGAGGGAAGTCTTTTCTGGTTGCTTTTCGGATGACCTGCTTGTAGCCTTCGATCACCTGCTTGAAATCGTCGGCCGTCAGTTGCGTATCCAGCGTGAACTTGCGCTTCTTCTTCTGTGCGGTGAGGATGTGCTCAAACTTGTCTTTGGAAATCTCCAGGACGACGTTTCCGAACATCTGGATAAAGCGGCGATAACTGTCGTACGCAAACCTTGGGTTTTCCGTCTTTCGCGCAACCGCCTCGACAGCTTCATCGTTCATGCCGAGGTTAAGGATGGTGTCCATCATGCCGGGCATAGAGAATTTGGCGCCAGACCGGACGGACACGAGGAGCGGGTTTTCAGAATCGCCCAGATTCTGCTCTAAAAGTTTCTGGAGCCGATCGAGTGCCTCGTCGGACTGTGAAAGCACCTGATTCGGAAGTTTGTTGCCCGATTCAAAATAGGCACGGCATGCTGAAGTTGCAATTGTAAACCCGGGAGGGACCGGCAGTCCCGCGTTGGTCATTTCTGCCAGTCCGGCACCCTTGCCGCCCAGAACGTCCTTCATGGTGCCATGGCCGTCAGCCTTGCCGTTTCCAAAAAAGTAGACGAATTTTTCCATAATTACTGCTCTCCTTGTGATGAAATCTGCGCGCGGCACAGGGCCGCGGAATTTTGAAATACCTGTAATGGCGTCGCCCAACCGAAACCGACGTCGGTGAATCAGGATGCCGGAAACGGCCGGTGTAGTCGGCGCGCCGACAATAGTTAAGGTAATACTTCAGGTGCGCCAGTTTGTAACCATGCCGCCACAGCCGGCCTGGCGCTCCCGAACAGAGGAAGTCTGAGCCTAAACCGCAATCTCCGAAAGCTCCGCAAGCCGTAGAAAAACCTCGCGATTCAAATGAAGCAGTAGGCGAAGCCGATTCTCCCTGACGGCCGGGTCATTGTCCATCACGAGCACCTTGTCAAAAAAAAGGTCCACCTGCGGGCGAATCCTGGCCATGGCCCGGAAAGAGGCTGCGTAGTCCCCGGTCGTTTCAAGGGATTCCAGGTTCCTGGTGATCCCTGCGTACGCGGCGTACAACTCCTGCTCCGGGCCATCAGCCAGCAAGTCAGTATTGACCGATGCCTTGCTGCCCATGAGGTCCACACCAGCCGACTTGGTCAAGATATTTCGGGTCCGCTTGGCGGCAGCAGCCAGGGCCACGAAATCTTCCGTGTCACGAATCTTTTCAAGCGCCTGGGCTCGCGCCAAAGTAGCAGACGGAACGTTGGCGCCTGCGGCAACGGTAGGGCTCAGGACGGCGCGAACTGTGTCATAGCGGAGCCCTGCAGCGTCACGGAAATAGAACTCCATGCGTTCACGAAGGAAACTCTCCACGCGCTGAGCGAGATTCCTCTCCTTCGCACCCGGCAGGCTCCCTTCAGCACATTCAATGGCCTTTGTTATAATGCGCTCCAGATCCAGTGCACCGAGGGATTCAACTGCAATCTTGATGATGCCGTTCCCTGCCCGCCGCAGGCCGAATGGATCGCTGGATCCCGTAGGGTCCAGCCCCACGGCGAAGCCGGCCACGACACTGTCGAGCTTGTCAACAAGCGCCACAATGGCGCCCACCTTGTTCCGGGGACAGTCGTCTCCCACATTGGCGGGTTTGTAATGGTCGTAGATAGCGTCCGCGACATCCTGCGGCTCGCCCTGCTCGCGTGCATAGAGCCCGCCAACAATGCCCTGCAGTTCGGTGAATTCACGCACCATCTGGGTGGTCAGATCGCATTTGCACAGACGGACGGCGCGCAATACATGATCCCTGGCCGTGGCATCAAGTGAGCACTGCGATTCCAGTTCCGCGCAGATGCCTGCAGCGATCACCTCCATGCGTGCAACCTTCGCGCCGTAACTGCCCATTTCAGCCTGGTAGGTTACCTTTTCCAGCAATTCCTGCCTTGATTCCAGTGTCGCACGAAGGTCTGCTTCCCAAAAGAACTCGGCATCGGCAAAACGTGCAGTGAGGACACGCTCATGGCCTTCGCGAATCAGCCCGGCCGAATCCTTCTCGACATTCATGACTGTAATGAAATTGGGTTGAAGCGACCCGGAGTTGTTTTCGACGGCGAAATACTTCTGGTGGTCGCGCATGACCGTCACCAGGATTTCTCGAGGAAGGTGGAGAAACCGCTGATCAAAACCACCCATGATGGCACGTGGCCATTCCGTTGAATTAACGATCCATTCGTGCAGGTCCTCATCCCGGACCGACTTGAGAGCCCGACCGGCAAGTAACGCTTTAATCTCTGCACGGATATTCTCCGAGCGTTTGACGGGATCGATCTCAACCTGGCGTTTGCAGAGTTTCCCGGAGTAATCCTCAAAGCTTCTGACCGGTATGGCTTTGGAACCGGCCACTCGATGGCCGTAGGTTGATTTCCCGGACCGCACGCCGGCAATTTCAAATGGAATAATGCGAGCCTTCTCGCCTTCTGCCAGAATTGCCAGCAGCCAGCGGATAGGGCGGATGAACCTGGGGCCCGCCTTGGACGTCCAGTACATGCTCTTGGGAAAACTAATCGCCAGAATGACTTCCGGCAGCTCTTCCGCAAGGATCTCACGCGCAAAACGCCCTCGCACCTGCTTCCGGAAGCCAAGGTAGAGCCCCTTGGGTGTCTCAATTTTGAGCAACTTATTGACGGATACTGAGCTTCTTTCCGCAAAGCTCTCGGCTGCTCGGGTGGGCTTTCCTTCCTGATCGAAAGCCACCTTGACGGGTGGACCGATAACTTCTTCGACTTCGTGTGGTTGCCGAAGCAATACGGCCGGAGAGCGAGCGACAAGCCGCCGGGGCGTAGAATAGGTGCTGACAGATTGAGCTTCAGAAGGCAAGAGTCGCAGCCGCTGGAGGGCCTCAGTCAGGTGCTTGCCCAAATCCCGCTCAGCACCGGCAAGGAAGCGTGCCGGAATTTCCTCAACTCCAACTTCAAGCAGCAGTGGTTCTGTACGTTGTATTTGCTCAGCGGTCATGCGGATTCAACCTCTGCTACCGGTTTAGATTGTTCAAGGTAAACCTGCGCTACCTCGGTCGCGACCTTTCGGATTCTTGCAATCAGCGCCACGCGTTCGGTCACGCTAATGGCCCCGCGAGCGTCAAGGATATTGAACAGGTGCGAACATTTCAGGCAAAACTCATACACCTTGCGAAGCGGAAATCTTGCAGGCCTTTTGGCGGGACCAGAATTAAAGTACTCCTTTAGCAATCGAGCTGCTTCTGATTCATAAATGTCGAAGAGCTGACGCGTTGATTCTGGCGAGGCGGACTCAAAGTCATAGAGCGAAAGCTCAAACTCTTCACAATGCCTAAGTTCACGATATTTCACAGACTTATTCCACATAACATCATATACATTATTAACATTCTGGAGAAACGCCGCGATCCTCTCAAGACCGTAGGTGAGCTCAACTGAAATAGGATCCAAGTCGACTCCGCCGGACTGCTGGAAGTAAGTGAATTGCGTAATTTCAAGGCCATCCAGCATCACCTGCCATCCAACTCCCCAGGCACCAAGTGTGGGAGCTTCCCAGTTATCCTCCTCAAAACGGATGTCGTGATTGTGAAAATCAATACCGATGTCCCCCAGGCTGCGCAGGTAGATCTCCTGAACGTTTCTTGGCGGCGGTTTCAGGATCACCTGCAATTGAGTGTGTTTAATGAGGCGGTTTGGATTTTCTCCATACCGGCCGTCCGCAGGACGCCTGGAAGGCTGGACGTATACCACATTCCAAGGTTGCGGCCCGAGAACCCGGAAAAAGGTCTCGGGACACATTGTCCCTGCCCCAACCTCCAGATCGTAGGGAAGAGCCACCACAGCTCCATGCTTCGCCCAGAAGTTGGTGAGCCGGCTGACCATGTCCTGGAAAGTCAGGCCCTTTTCTGCTCCTCTTTTACTGACTGCTCTTTGCGCCATAGTTTCCCGCGGATTTAGATTTTCCTACCAGTCCGTCCGTCAAACTTAAATTTCTTCTGCCAGCATGGCCCGGGTTGTCAGTTTCCTTTCCAGATGGGCCTCGATGATCTGTTCCAGCAGGCGGCGCAGTTCACGCGTACCCGGGGCGGCTGGTTCATTTTCAATCCATTGCTCAATGTGGATCGTGCGAAACGCCGGAATCAGACTCAAGGCGCTTGCAGAGACCCTCTCAACGGAAGTTCCACTGCGGCACCCGGAACATACCAGCGCGACAGCCACGGAGTCATAGAAACCGTCTTCGTCCGAAAACAGCTTGCGGCATTCCATGCACCTGCTCAGGTCGGGCAAAAAGCCTCCAAGCCGCAGCAGCCAATAGTTGAAAAACACGAGTGGCCTATTGACCTCACCAGAACGCTTGAAGGCTCGCAAGACAACCACAAGCAGACGGAAAACGCGCTCGTTTACTTCCCGGTCCGGCAAGAAGCGGTCGGCAACTTCCGCAACATACTGAGCTGCAAGCTGGATGCGGAAATCGCGCTGCATCTCAAAAAAGGACTCTACAATTTCTGCGGAGCCTATTCGCTGAAGCTCCCGATTCTCCCGGTCGTAGACCCAAACCCGAATATAGCTCAGAGGCTCAAGCGCAGCGCCATACCGGCCTCTGCGGCTAAACGCACCCTTTGCCACCGCGCGACAGCGGCCCAGTTGTCTGGTCAACAATGAAACAATCTTGTCTGCCTCCCCCAACCGGTGAGTCCGAAGAACGATCGCCTCTGTTTCGATAAGGGGCATTGCAGATTACGGTGTCGGCGTACCGGCAAATAATCTAAGTTAGCACAAGCCAGCAGCGTTCCGAAAGGGGATTTCAACCAGACCCACAGCATGAAACCAAGACGGTCATAAAGGCAAGCTAACACCTGATGAACCCACCTTCAGCCGAGCCCACCCATTTAGGCGGTTCAATGTCGAACTCCACGGGAAACAAATTGCATTAACGAACCACAGTGGCTCCTCCTGAAGCCTGAGCCAAACCTCGAACGATAAGAAAACGCGGAACTGCATGACGCTCATTCAAGACTCGCCCAATCCTAATCTGAACCAGGGCGAACGGGCCTAATCCAGCAGCCGCAATGCCCGTCTCTAAAAACGATCCCCAATCACAGAAAGTGAAGTGCGGCTTCGATCCATCGGGCTGTGGATAAAAACGGTGGAGCTGTGGATAAGGTATTATGTTAACCGCATTGCCGAAGCGTTAATATTATCAGACGCCCTTGTGAATGTCCCGCCATCTTCGGTTGCGCGGTATGTGCCAACCGCATAAACCCTAGGGGTGTTGATGTTTGCCAGCCCCAGCCGGTACTGATGCACAAAGCAGCCCCTTCCCTTCCTGGCGCCTTATTGTGTATGTCTTTGAGGGCGAACAAGGGCTTCGAACAGCTAAAGTCATGCTGCCCCTTGCCGATAACGTCTGCAATGCGTGTAGGTCTCCGCGGATCTGCTCCTGCACTCTGTAACTGGCCGGAGCAGCATTGTGGTCTGGTTTGAAATGCTGGATCACTAGTTTGGAATGCTAGCTGTTTAAAGGAAATCGCTTGCTGTTTCCCAACGATATTCGAGAGTTGACTTCAGCGGAGCGAGCCCTTAGCATGTAATTGATGACTAACCCGTTCCGTTGGGGAGTGACTGGTTTATGGTAACAAGTTCATTGTTAGCCTTTTCATTCTTCCCCGCCCTACTGGCGGTTAATTTTGGCGTGATCCTTCCACTTTCGCTGTCGTGTCTGGTTGTTGTGGCAGTCATCCCGTCCGCCGCGTGGAGGGGCAAGCTGAACGTTCCCGTCTATGCGTTGATACTTTTTGGCTCTTCATTTGTTGCCTATGGCATTGGAAAGGTCGCCGGTGCGCAATCCATCCACGGTACGGCGCTTGGGGTAGTAATCTCGTTTATCTTTTTCGTCCTGGTTGCGACGGCGGTCGGTTCTTTTCTCGGAATTTTCTTCTACCGCCAGCCAACGGACGATTCAGCGGGAGGTACAGCTGAGGCGCCCGTGTCATCTCCCGTGCCCGCCATGGACAAAGACCACCGATAGCGGTGGACTTTCCATTCTTTGAGTTAATTTTCGCCTGCTCCACGTGACAGCAGTTCGACCCTTTTAGCTGCATCCACGCTTTCCTTCATACAGGCCCCTCGTCCACTCATCAGACGGTGTTGCATTTCATGCAACTACTCGCATGGGGCGCAAAAACCCTTGACCCCGAGTGGGAAGTCATGCAGACTTGCCCCATCCGCCGCGCTGCATTCGCGTAAAATCAAACAGAGGGGAGACAACGATGCTAAAGGAGTTCAAAGAGTTCGCCACACGTGGAAACATGTTCGACATGGCTGTAGGTATCATTCTTGGTATTGCCTTCGGCAAGGTGGTCACTTCCATGGTGAACGACATCCTGATGCCTCCAATCGGCAGGCTGCTTGGCCGCGTTGACTTTTCGAATCTTTTTATCAACCTCTCGGGAACGCACTATGCGACGCTTGCAGACGCCAAAAAGGCCGGGGCCGCTGTCATCAGTTATGGAGTTTTTTGCAACACCGTGATCGAATTTCTCATCGCAGCTTTTGCTGTTTTTCTGCTGGTCAAGCAGATCAACCGCCTGCGGCGACCCGCTCCGCCTCCGGAAGCTCCCGCAACACGTGAGTGCCCATACTGCATTTCTACGATTTCGCTCAAGGCGACCCGCTGCCCTCACTGCACTTCCGAGCTTCAACCAGCGTAATGCGTCGACGCATTCGAGTTTGAATTGGCCAAAGGGCTACCGCGGAGTAAATAATTCTGAGTCAAGTCCGCTGCGCAGTGGCGGGAGAGTCGTGACGATGCGGGAGAGGTAATTGCGCTGAAAAAACTATCTTTCGGTCGAGGCCGGAAGGGCAACATCTGAATGATGACCTTCTGGCCCCACCAAGGCAGCGCTACACCTTGAACCGGGCGACCGTATGTCCATGCTTTGTGGAAAACCAATGAGGTAGCCTCCGTCGCGTTCAACGCCGATGCTTCTGCCAATTTCGCTGACCACCAGTCTGGCAATCTCGATCTGCACAGCCGTTGCCTCATCCAATTCTCTACTGTAATTTGCGGCCCAGACGTGCGCCTGGTTGTCCACGTGGATCAGCATTATAGTAATCCTGTAACGGCCCCTGTAGCGTCGCACACTGCCTTCTACAACATAATCCACTCCCAATTCTCTGCCAATCTCGGCGATAGACTTGTGCGTTCCCTGGTAAACTCTGGCGGACGTGTGGGCGATAACCCCGATCCTGGCAATATTCCACCGGCCCAGTTGCGAGGTGATCTCATGGCTGAATCCATCCGCAATGTATTTCTGGCTGGAATCACCTGTCAGGTTTTCGAACGGAAGCACCGCCAGCATGAGCCGTGAATCCGAAGGCCCTCCTCTGAAGCCAACTTGTTCAACACCGAAATAGGCGGCGACGAATAAAGCTGAAACAACCAGCAAGGAAAGCATCCGCTGAGGTGAGTGCCATAGACGGCGGGATGCCGAGGGGAAATACTGTACCCCGTCAGGCGACTCCTGCCGGCATGTAGAATCCGAAGGAGGTTGAGGTACTGCTTCCAGGTGTGCGGGACCAGCCGGCAGCGAATTGCCAATCTTACAGTGGTGGGTGAAAGCTTGTGCATCCGGGTCGTCCAGATCTTTGACCTCTGCAACAAAGCGGTAGCCCTGGCGTGGAACAGTTTCAATGTACTTCTGCCCGGTGGCCTTTTCACCCAGGGCTCGGCGAAGAACACAGATATTGTGGTTAAGGTTGGTTTCTTCAACGACGCTGTCGGGCCAGACGGCAGCCATCAGTTCGTCTTTGGTCACCAGGCAACCATGCCGGCTGACAAGGGTGTAGAGCGTGTCAAATACTCTTCCCCGTAAAGGCACGGTATACCCTTGGCGCGTCAAACGTCTTTCACGAACTTCTAGCCGGAATGGACCGAATTCAAAGGCCCTATTTTGCTTAGCCATAATCGGTCAACAAATACTCAAGAAAAATTCCAGCTTTATTAAAAGACAGCCAAGAACCCCTAATGATTGACTAACCTTACGTCTGAGTATGTCTTTCTGGATGTCACCTGCTCCTATTTTAGCAGGTGGCAATGGGGCTTTGAGCAAAAAAACTGGAGGGTTAGCCGTATGATACAGTGGAGACCCGATCCCACCTTCTATCCGTCGGCCAGGATGGCGATGGAGGCGCCGGCGGAGAAATTCGCTTATCTGGCGTTATTAAACCCAAAGCATGAAGGGAAACACGACGCGTTGGCGGTTGTGGATGTGGACCCTTCGTCTTCCAAATATGGACGCGTAGTGGGGCAGGTTGAAATGCCGAATGCCGGTGATGAAGTGCACCATTTCGGCTGGAACGCCTGCAGTTCCTGCCTGTCGCCCTACGCGCCGCACCCACACATGGAGCGGCGCTATCTGGTGGTTCCTGGCCTGTGGTCTTCGAGGGTTCACATTATTGACACGAAGCCTGACCCTCGGAAACCTAAGATCGTCAAGGTCATCGAGCCGAAGGAGCTGGCGAGGCGCACGGGATATTCACGGCCCCACACGGTCCACTGCGGGCCAGATGGAATTTACATGAATGCACTCGGGTCACCATCAGGAGACGGTCCTGGCGGCATCTTCATGATGGATCCGGAAAGCTTTGAGGTGTTGGGACAGTGGGAACTTGACCGGGGCCCCCAGCACCTGTCTTATGACTTCTGGTGGCACCTGGGCTGCGACACGGTGATAACGAGCGAATGGGGAACCCCGAAAACCTTTGAGAACGGCCTGATTCCGGACGTGCTCCTCTCCAGCGGCTACGGGCATTCACTCCATTTTTGGGATCTGCGCCGACGCCGGCATCAGCAGGTGCTTGACCTGGGCAAGGAACACCAACTGGTGTTTGAGGTGCGTCCTGCGCATAACCCTTCTGAGGCGTATGGTTTTGTTGGAGTAGTGCTCTCACTCAAGGACCTCTCTTCCTCCATCTGGATGTGGAGCCGAAACAACGGAAGCTGGGACATCAGAAAAGTTATCGAAATTCCGGCCGAACCAGCCGATCCGGAAAGGCTGCCTCCCATGCTCAAGGGTTTCAAGGCCGTTCCGCCGTTAGTTACCGACATTGACCTTTCCACGGACGACCGGTTTCTCTATGTTTCGTGCTGGGGAACGGGCGAGTTTATTCAATACGATGTCAGCGATCCGTTCAATCCCAAAAAAACAGGCTCCCTGCACCTCGGAGGGATTGTTCGTCACGCCGCGCATCCCAAGAGGCCCGAACAACCGTTAAACGGCGGACCGCAGATGGTTGAAGTCAGTCGCGACGGACGTCGCATTTACTTCACCAATTCTCTCTACGGTGTGATCGACGAACAATTCTACCCGGAAGGCATCAAGGGTTGGATGGTGAAGGTGAACGCCAAGCCCGAGGGCGGAATGGAACTGGATCGAGACTTTTTTCTGGAGTTTGATGAGCTTCGCAGTCACCAGATTCGCCTGGACGGCGGCGACGCATCTTCAGACTCCTACTGCTATCCATCATGAACGAGACTGCTGTGTGGGCATGGGCAGCCTTACTGCTGCTCGGGGCCTATCACGGAATCAATCCAGGTATGGGATGGTTGTTTGCGGTTGCGCTGGGGATGCAGGAAAAGAGTTCCAAGGCGGTCTGGCGATCGCTGGTGCCGATTGGGGCTGGACATGCGCTAGCCATTGGAGCCGTGGTATTCCTCGCCGCGCTCGCCGGCATGGCGTTGCCGCTAAAAAGCCTGAAGCTTGTGGTGGCAGGGACCCTTTTTGCCCTTGGGATTTACCGGCTGGTGCGACACCGCCATCCGCGAGGAGGCGGAATGCAGATCGGTTTCAAGGACTTGACGATCTGGTCGTTCCTGATGGCTTCCGCGCACGGGGCCGGGTTGATGGTGCTTCCGACCCTGCTGAAAATCTCATCCGCTCACGCAGCAGGCAGTCAGCTCGGGACACATGCAGCGCACCCTGCCGTAACTGGAGACGCAGGCACAAATATGCTGGCAGTGATAGTTCATACGGCAGGTTACCTGATTGTTACAGGAGCGATTGCATGGCTGGTTTACCAAAAGCTGGGTCTGGCCCTTTTGCGCAAGGCCTGGCTGAATCTGGACCGGATCTGGTGCTTTGCTCTGGTTGCAACAGGGGGGTTTGTTCTCGTGATGTAGCAAGGCCGGACAGCTCTAGCAACGCCTTGCGTTCCGAAACCCGCATGACATGGGTTTTGAAACTGTTCCTGACCCGTGCCACTGCTTCGCGTCGGGGTTCGCGGAGACCTGATCGGCTAGCAGTGTCAGGATTGACATTTTAAAGCGTGGGACACTCGGAGACCAGGAAAGGGCGATGCAATTAGAAAAAGGAGGTGAAATGTATGGCTAAGTATTTGATTGAGGTCTCGCATCCACCGGCGCTGGAAGCCTGTGCGCGTGTTGTTCAGATTTTTCTCAAGACAGGATCCCACTTTTTGAGTCATGCGGACTGGGGCTGCATGGATGGCGAGCACAAGGCCTGGATTATCGCTGACGTCTCTGATAAGACTGAGGCTTGCTGCATCGTTCCACCACAATTTCGTTCTGATGCCAAAGTCACAAGACTTAACAAGTTCACCATGGACGAGATTGAGGACATTCTCCAGAAGCATCAGGTTTGACGCTGTTTATTGTGCAGGATACCCTTCTGCGATGGGGATTCCGCACCGTGACAAAGTTGAAGTCCTGATTGAATGAACAAACCTAATGTGCCCTTGCATTGGAGGGTGAAAAGGTGCACCATCAGCCCATAGGGGATTTGCAGGGCTGGTTGGAATCGCACACTTGCCTTGATTCCATGAAGGTCACAGACCGAAACCGGGTAATTCTAAGGAACATCCCGCGTTACGTGGATACCCAAGCTGATTTGGGTAAGTTTTTGAATGCCGGTTGCGAAACTCAATCATCAACTTGAGGTGAGCATTCTTGGGCCGGCTCGGTTTTTTGGTCACAATCAGCCTTTTGCCACTTTTACTGCAGGCTCCATAATTCCAACTGCTTACGGAGGAGGGACTCATGGGTTCAGAAACGCTTGCAAAGCTTCAAGAAGTCTTTCGGGGAGAAATCATTACGCCATCTGATTCAGGGTACGACGATGCCCGTAAAGTTTATAACGGAATGATCGATAAGCGCCCGGCCATCATTGCCCGTTGTGCGGACGTGGCCGACATCATGACGGCACTAAAATTCGGTCGTGAAAACAATCTACTGACGTCCATTCGCGGCGGGGGGCACAACGCGGGCGGCCTTGGGATTTGCGACGACGGCCTGGTGATTGACCTCTCACGGATGAAGAACGTCCATGTGGACCTTAAGACAAAGACCGTCCGCGTGGCCCCTGGGTGCGTGTGGGGTGACGTCGACCACGCCGCACACGCGTTTGGCATGGCAGTGCCAAGCGGCATCATATCCACTACCGGGGTTGCGGGCCTGACGCTTGGCGGGGGTGTCGGCCACCTCACCCGCAGGTACGGCCTGACCATTGACAACCTGCTTTCGGTAGATATGATCCTGGCGGATGGCAGCTATGTTACCGTCGACGAGAAGGAGAATTCGGACCTTTTCTGGGCCGTCCGCGGCGGCGGCGGCAACTTTGGCATTGTCACATCGTTCCTGTTCCGTCTCAGGCCGGTTGATACTGTTTTCGCCGGCCCCACATTCTGGCCGGTGGATCAAACAGAAGAAGTCCTGAAAGCCTATCGTGAGTTTATTGTCCAGGCCCCGGAAGATGTAAACGGCTTTTTTGCGTTACTAACCATACCACCTGTCCCAATGTTCCCGGAAAATCTGCATAACCAGAAAGTCTGTGGGGTGATGTGGTGCTGCACGGGTGCCCCTGAGACGGCGGATAAGGCCACCCAACCTATGAGATCGGTCGGCAAGCCTGTGCTCGACCACCTGGGCCCCGTGCCCTTCCCGGCGGTTCAGAGCTTATTCGATGGCCTATACCCGCCCGGACTGCAGTGGTATTGGCGCGCCGATTTCTTTAAGGAAATCAGTGACGCAGCGGTTGCGAAGCACGCCGAACATGGGGCCACGCTTCCCACGATGCACTCCACCATGCACCTCTATCCGATCAGCGGAGCGGCTCATAGTGTGAAGAATCAGGACACGGCATTCAGTTATCGCGATGCAAATTGGGCGGGAGTTATAGTGGGCGTCGACCCGGACCCTGCAAATCGCGACAAGATTACCAAGTGGTCCAGGGATTACTTTGACGCTATCCACCCCTATTCTTCCGGCGGCGCTTACGTCAACTTCTTGATGGAAGAAGGCCAGGAGCGTGTTCAGGCATCTTTCCGCGACAACTATAAACGTCTGGCTGAGGTCAAGAAGAAGTATGACCCGACAAACTTCTTCCGCGTGAACCAGAACATCGTCCCGGCGGCTTAGAAACCGATCTGATGAATGGACGACGGTTGGGGGAGGAGGAAAGCAAGAATGTCAACAAGACCCGGGCTTGCGAAGGCGGCACTGGAATCACTTCGTCCCCACAAATGCCTGCAACCCTACCCCCGAAACATCAGGCTGCTTGGCCTTGCCATCGTCCTGTCGGTGGCAATGGCCATGGCGGCGTGTACGGATCCAACTGAGGAGCTTGCAGAAACTCAACCTCGCATCGCTCCGCTTCTGAAGGGTCTGGGAAATCACACCCACCCCGTTACGACCCGTTCACCCCTGGCACAGCAGTATTTTGATCAGGGGCTGAATCTAGTCTACGCCTTTAATCACGCGGAGGCGGTTCGCTCGTTCCGGCAGGCATCATTGATTGACCCGACCTGCGCCATGGCGTACTGGGGACAGGCCCTCGCCTTGGGACCAAATATTAACGCTCCCATGTCTGCTGAACACGGACGCCAAGCGTACGAAGCCATTCAGTTGGCCTTGAGGTCGAAGGCAAGCGGCCGTGAGCGCGACTACATCAATGCACTGGCCAGGCGCTACTCGATCGACGAGCACCAGGATCGGAAATCGCTCGACAGAGCGTATGCCGATGCCATGCGCGAACTTGCCGCACGCTACCCAAAGGATAATGATGTGCAGACCCTTTACGCGGCGGCGCTGATGAATCTGAGGCCGTGGAACTACTGGCAGGGAGACGGGGAAGCCTATCCAGAAACGGCACCAGTCGTCTCGGTTCTTGAGTCAGTACTCAAGCGCAATCCCAAGCACGTCGGAGCGAACCACTACTATATCCACGCCGTTGAAGCAACCGATTCGCCAGAGCGTGCCGTCCCGTCTGCCAAGCGACTTCAGGCCGAAGTGACGGGCGCAGGCCATCTGGTACACATGCCTGCGCACGTTTATATCCGCGTGGGGCGCTACGCTGATGCCTCAGAAGCGAACGTTCGCGCCATTGCCGCAGATGAAGATTACATCACGCAATGCCGGGCGCAGGGAATTTACCCGCTAGGATATTATCCCCACAACATCCACTTCTTGTGGGCTTCCAGCACCATGGAGGGCCGCAGCCGGGTGGCGTTGGACGCAGCAAACAAAGTTGCCTCCAAAGTTGAGGTATCGAAACTCGATGAGATCCCCTCCTGGGCGCGTATATTTACGGTAATCACCCTGTACGCCAAAGTACGGTTTGGGAAGTGGGACGGGATTCTGCGCGAAACAGAGCCCCAACTGAAGCGCCCCTTCTACACCGGAATCTGGCACTACGCCCGCGGCCTGGCGTTCAATGCCAATGGACAATCAGAACGAGCCCGGCAAGAATTGACCAGTCTCCAGAAGTTGGCAAGCGATCCGTCCGTTGCCAGACTCAAGGTTGGCGCAACCACAGTTGGAAATCTTTTTGAAATAGCATCCTCAGTGCTGGCGGGTGAAATAGAGGCAAAGCATCACAATTTTGGCAAGGCCATCGGCCACCTGGACAGGGCCGTACGTCTGCAGGACGGGTTGCCGTACAACGAGCCCCCCGACTGGTACTACCCGGTTCGCCAGTCACTGGGAGCGGTCCTTCTAGCCGCCGGTTATCCCGCAGAGGCGGAAACGGTCTATTGGCAGGACCTGAGACAGAATCCTGAAAACGGATGGTCGCTTTTCGGGCTCGAGAAAAGCCTAAGGGCTCAGGAAAAGAATGAGCAGGCAGCGGAAATCGAAAGAAGGTTCCGGAAGGCATGGGCGCGAGCCGATGTGGCGTTAACGTCCGCACGCTTTTGATGAAACATCACGGCTGCCGTGGGTCACACGCGCCGGGAAGGCACTCGGCCCTCCACCATTAACTGAATTTAGTAACTCGGGTTGAGACGTCCTGCGCAAAACGATCAATGAAGCCCTTGATATAGGTTGCGGGGTCAAGCTTGTCGTCCTTGATGAGGGGTGTCAGGTCAACTCCAAAGATTACTGAGGTTGCCACGTCGGTTGCATGCGACGCAAAGTAGGTTGCGTTGGCCCTGCGGCGTCCGGCTGTCGCAAGATCATACCTTTTGCCCCCGCAAATCTGCGAATCAAAAATGCCTACCAGAGACATGGCCAGGTTCTCATGCGCACTCACGTCAAACACGACTTTATCATCATCATTCAACCAATCCAGGTTTCTCCACACTTCGCACCCATAGAGGTTCTCAGGACGTGAACCGGTTTCCATGCTCCGAATCGCCTGAATCACTCGCAACGCAACGCCGACGTGCGTGTCATGCTTGTCAGCCAGATTGTGCGTATAAACCAGCTCTGGTTTTGCAGCCTCCAGCAGTTGCTTCAGGTCGCCTGCCACATCAGGGTTACTCTTGTCTTTCACGGCTCCGCTCGAGTAATCAAAAAACACCTGCGCAGAATATTCCCCCACATAAGCGGCTTTGCGTTGTTCAACACGCCGAACCTTCTGCATGTCCTCGTCGGAATAGCTGGCGTAAAGATCGTCTCGTGGACTGCCAGCACCGTTGGTGACTGTCACACCGGTAAAGTGCTTGTCCTGTTTGCCAAAGCACTCCAGAATTCCCTGGAAGGCCATGATTTCAAGGTCATCCTGGTGGGCGCCAATGGCCATATGAGTCGAGCGTGCCAATGCCTGCTCCGCCGGTGCGCCGTCCGGCACATAAACTTCTGATGCGGGATTATGGAATTTCATCACATCCTCCTGAGTTTAATGAGTCGCAGGCAGACTTGCGGCCGCCACGGCCTGGCCAACTCTGCGAGTTTTTTCATCCGGCAAATGGAGTTCAATCTTTTCCGCCAGTTCCGGAAATTCCGCGCGCAAAACTTCCTGCGCCTTGTTCAGGACGATCCTCCCACCGTCGCCGGAAGTTACACGTCCAAGGATCAGGACGTGCCGAAGCTCGTAGAAATCGGCGTAATGGGCCACGCCATAGCCGACGTAGACGCCAATGGTTTCAAAAATGTCCCGTGCCCGCTCATCTCCGTTGCTCAGCAGGGCCTGGACGGCCTTCAGTTGATCTGCCGGACCCACCTTTTCGTCCAGTTGAATGCCGGCAACGGGTGCCAAACGGAAAACGGCCTGCTGCGAGAAATACTGAGCCCCCACCCCGGGATCACCGGACCATTCGTCAACAGGCGCGGCGGGGTCGTAGTCCACGGGGACAAAGGCAAGTTCATCGAGCCACGTGCTGATTCCTCCGCCTGCCGTAACGTATCCTCCTGCCTGGCTGGACCCGAGCGCGATTCCCAGCACTGCGTTGTCATTCAATGACATCGATCCGGCCAGAGCCGTCACCTCGCCATCGTTGACAACCACAAACGGAATACCTCCCCAGGCCTCCTGGAGATCCAGAAAAAGGCGGGTGGCTCTGGAATCAAACAATTCCTTGGGAATACCCCGGAACAATGACGCGACACGGGGACGGTTATTGATGTAAACGCCGGCGGAGCTTCCGCCAATAGCGTCCACACGCGGCATGTGGCTTGCCGCTGATTTCAGTCCGGCCATGATCTCATCAAAGTGATAGGCCGGATCCGCGGAGTTTCGCGGGTCCCACACGATTTCCTCGCTAAACACCGACTTCCCGTCAACCACCGCCGCCACCTTACGGTCCGTCGCCCCCAGGTCAAAGCCTATGCGACAGCCGTCCAGATGCCTGCCGATCTGCATGGAGCCTTCGGAAGCGTCGGGAATCTGGTCGGGCGAAGAGACTTCAACCGTAAAAGGATGTTCGTAAACGCCGCCCATAAAGTCGAAATCAAATGCACGAGGGCCATTGGCGGAGTACACGTGCTGCAGGTGCTCGCCAACACCTCTGGGGCCTCCCACGATGACACGCCATCCGCCCCGCTGCCAGAGCAGCATCTTGAGTGTGCGCTCTGCGTAACGGAGGTTCAACTGGGCTGAAGAATGTGATTCGTCAAACGCCTGAGTCCGGTAAACCGAGACGGAACCATCACCGCGCTCCATGCCAATCACCAGGGGGACCGCTTTCCCTGATTCCTTCACCATCTTGAGGAAAGCATGGTCCGCAAGCACGGCAGGCGCAAACTGCGGGTGCAATCGAGGCTTAATTCGGGGTGCCGCAAGTTCGTGAAGTCGGGCCATTCCTCAGTTCCCTTCCGGATCGTCCTGCTAGATATGTTATGCGGGAGCGATGAAAACTCTTCATCATAATGAGGATGCACGACAGGCGTCAAGGGAGAAGGCGCGCGGGCCCGGCTAAACTTTGCCAGACCCACGCGCCACGATGAAGGTCCAGTTGGCAGAGAAGACCTCGGCTAAAGACAAAGCCGCTATCAGCGCTCCATTCGGCGGATTTTCATGTAAAGGCCCGCGATGGCAATCACTATTGCGATCAGAGCAATGGCCAGACCTTTTCTGCGGTAATCGCGCTCCTTCAGTGCGGCGATCCCGTCTTCGTAAGCCTTTTGAGCTGTTGCAGTACCCTGTTTGGTGATCTTCAGAACATCGTCGGCATTGAAGCTGTGGACGGCAACTCGAGCTTTGATCAGATCGCTATGGGCGTTAGTCATTTCAACCCTGGCACTCGAGACCTCCATTCCGGACTTCTCGGCTCTGTTCAACACATCGTCAGCCTTCTGGTAAGTGGATTTCAAATTGTCAAGCCCAGTTGAAATTTCCGCTGCTGTCTTGTATCCGTTATCTCCACCCACGTGGCAGGTCACGCAGACAGCTTTCGGTCCTGTGCCTACCCAGCTATCTGTCGGCGCGAGAATTTCATGGTTTGAATGGCATTGGACGCATCCCGGAAGGCCCATTCTAGCAAAAGCAGCACCGTGGGGGCTCTTATCAAAGAGTTGCTCGTTCATTGCGTGGCATGTTCCACACACATTCGCCACAGAACTGACTCCCGGAGGCGTCGCCCCATGGTTTCCGTGGCAAGTGGTGCATGTGGGGGCGGAGATGTCGCCATTCTCCATCGCCCTGGCGTGGACGCTCTTCTTGTAGAGTTCGTACTGATTGGTGGGAATCTTGTAGCCCTTCATGTATTTCGCGTCGGCATGGCAGCGCGCGCAGGTTTCTGCCACGTGGGTGGGATATACCGGTGCGCGGGTATCCGTCACCGCACGGATGTTGTGGACGCTATGGCAGTCGATACACACGGCCACCTTTGTATCTCCCTCCTTCAGCCGCTTGCCGTGGACGCTGGTGAAGTATTCGCTCACCTGGTCGGTACGAAGGCTGGGGTTGAACTTCCGCATATAGTTGGGATTGGAGTGGCAGCGGCCGCAGAATGCCGGAATCTGCGCCTTGCTGGGTGCCCCGCGGAAACCCTTTGCCGGACTCATCGCATTCATTGAAGGGTCATTGGGGTCGCCACCATGACAGTCCGCACAACCGAGACCCTGCTGGTGATGAATGTCTTCCGAAAACAGCTTTGCGGGCTTGCCGAAGTTGCCCGGAAGCTGGGAGTGGCACGTGACGCAGGAATCCTTTGGGGGGGCAGCCATCAAGATGCTCAGACAACATAGCATCATGAACACACCGACGGCACAACCGATTATCCGTGAGCTGCTGATTGGAGGTCTTTTCATAATCCGCATCGCAAAGGCAGGATGCCTTTCGTTTAACTTAAAAAATGGCCAGACACGAGAGCACAATGATGTAGCCAAGGGCAAAAACCCCCAGTCCTGTAAAGAAACGCGTCACCCGGCCGAAGCGCATTTTGCGGTCAAGGAACGGAATGACCACCCAGAGAGCCCCTGCAAGTCCGAACAGCATCAACCCCACAAGCTCGCCGTCAATGAAGAAGACTTTCGACGGCAGATATTTCAGCGTCTGGAACATGAAGAGGAAATACCACTCCGGATGGATTCCGGCCGGAGCGGATGCAAATGGATTGGCCTTGGTTCCAAGCTCCCACGGAAAGATGGCAGCCAGCGCTCCCAGCACGCCCAGGGCACCATACCAGCCCATCATGTCCCGAAGTAGAAAGTTCGGGAAGAACGGCATGGAACGTTCCGGCTGCTTCCCTTCCTTGATCTTTTCTTCCACCCCTGGAGGAACGCTCATTCCCAGTTTCTGAACCAGCAGCAGGTGCATGGCAAGAAGCAGGGTTGCAATACCGGGTAGCACCGCTACATGGAATCCGAAGAACCGAGTCAGCGTGGCGCCGGTGACCTCATTGCCGCCCCGCAGGAAAACCTTGATCCAGTTGCCGATGAAGGGCACAAAGCCGGCCATATCCGTGCCCACTTTGGTAGCGAAAAATGCAAGCGTGTTCCAGGGAAGCAGATAACCGGAGAATCCGAAGGCCAGAACAATGAAGAAAAGCAACATTCCGCTGACCCACGTCAGTTCCCGGGGCTTTCGGTATGCCTTCATGAAAAAGACGCTGAACATGTGGACAAAGACGATGAAAATCATAAGGTTCGCCGACCAGCTATGGATTGAACGGATCAGCCATCCAAATTTGACCTGCGTCATGATGAACTGAACGCTTTCAAAAGCGCCGCTGGCCGTGGGCCGATAGTACATCAGCAGCAGGATGCCGGTGAGAACCTGGATGATGAAGAGAAAGAGCGCCATGCCACCGAGGTAATACCAAATGGTGTGGCGATGGATCGGAACCCGCTTGTGCCGGAGGAATTCCTCGATGTCCTCTCCGCCAAGGCGCTCATTTAACCAGTCTATTGTGCGACGTTTAAGGTCAGCCATAGTTATGCATTCCGGACGACGACGATGTCTTCGCCTTGAATATGGACTTGGTATTCCGTCAGCGGCCGCGGCGGCGGACCGCTGATATTGCGGCCCTGCAGGTTGTACTTGCCGTTATGGCACGGACACCAGATTTCGTGAATATCCGATCGGTATTGCACCGTGCAACCCAGGTGAGTGCACACGGCGGTAAAGGCCCGATACTTACCGTCGGGGATTCGAATCAGAATGGCGGGCGTCGACCCAAACTTGAAAACCTTCGCCGCATTGTCCTTAAGATCTCCAACCTTGGCTGCTACCACCGAAAGGTTAGTTGCTTCACTGACCGGCGGCGGTATTACGTACCGGATGGCAGGGTAAATGAAAGACGCAATGGTGGCCACAACTCCGGTGCCGAGAAGCAAGTTTACCCAGCGGCGCCCTGAGTCGACGTTTGCATCTTCGGGACCTGGCGCGGATTTTCCAGGGTTGGGGTTGACCGTCATGCGATTCTTTCCTCCATTCCTACGTAAAGTTCTTCCTTTGCTCTTTCGGCTTAAAGACCACGCTTACTCACGGCACCTGTGGCGTTACGGCACAAACCGCCTGAAGCTGAGAAACTTTACTTCCTGCTGGGACGGGGTTGCGGCCGACGGCGAATAGAAGTAATAAAAGTCCGCCTGCACCGTGGACCGGATGCCCTGCGGCACTTTAAAAGTGAAAAACTCCTTCTTTGTTTCTTTCGGAGCCAGGCGGGTGTCTGAAACCACTTTTGCTGCCTTCATAAAGACCAGATCCTCGCGGTTGAGTATCTTGCCTTGCCGATCCGCAACCACGCGCGTAAATACTCTCCTCTGGTGTTGCGGCGTTCCGCCAAAAGGAAAGGCGCTGACCTCTAGGATCAGTTTCCGCAGCGGGGAGCCCGTAGGCACCATGTGCCCCGCCCCCTGATTGGTGACGTCCACTTCCACGTGGAGCTGACCGCCGTTGTGCGATACGATGAGCCTTCCGCGGATGGCTTTGTTCAACTGCGTCAGCGAGTGACTGCCGGGCATCTGATGGAGATTGATCTCATGGCTGGCTGTCTTCTTCACACGGGGAGCCACCACCTTTCCCTTAACCTGATACATGTGGCAGGATTGGCAGCCTTTGTGCTCAGCCGGATAAGGGCCTTTCTGCCACTCGCTGTAAGTGGTGAGCACCGGAAATCCCAGGGAGTTCTTGTACTGATGGCAGGTTGCGCAAAGGATCGACGACCTGTGCACGGGTGAATAAGCGGTACCATGCGCCGGCGATGTGACCCCTTTCCACGGACCCTCTTTGATGTTGTTATACATCACTACTGCCTTTGGATTTACACCGTTCGTATTTACACTTCGGATGGAATGACAATAGTCACACGTAATGCCTTCCCAGGTGACCTTGAGCTTGAGTTCCACATCTCCAGTGGCCCTGATCGTCGGCGCATGGCACCCCAGGCAAACTGTCCGGGCATGCGGTCCGAGATCCCTATTGGCCATCTGCAAAGCATCCTGGAACAGCCGGCTTTCCATGGCTTGAGAGTGAACTGACTGCTTCCAGCCCTGCTCGATGGCCCGATGGCAGTTTCCGCAGTACTCGGCACTCTCGGGCATTTGCGCCCCAGAGGCTTTACTGAAGGGCAGCGTCGTTATCATGAGCATAAAAACAAGCAGGTAGGAGCATTTGAACATCGCCTACCTCCCAATGAAATTCACCGGCGCTTCACACTAAACGCCAACGCCGGCCCGACCGTCTGTTGATCTGCCGGCAGGCCTCCTGACTTGAATTCGGACGGGCATCATAGGGCCAAGGGTTTAGAGGAATGACACGTTTTTGATATAAGTTACACATACGACACGTATTGAGAGTAACCGTATCTGAAAAACGACAACCCTTTCGTCCAGAAAACCACAGACGCAAGAACAGATAGAATCCTAGTCAAGTATGTGTTTGCCGACTACCATGAAACGCGCTTAACTTAACGGGCAAATCACCAGAAAGCTGTGACCCCGGTCACGCCGACCTGTGACCGATCGCACACAACGGTTGAAGGCAACGACAGAAGAAGTCGCAGAAATAGTCCTGGCTGTCTGTTGAGGCGTCTGAAACAATTTTGAGTGATAATGTGGTCGGGGCGCCCGGATTCGAACCGGGGGCCTCTTGCGCCCAAGGCAAGCGCGCTACCAGACTGCGCCACGCCCCGACAGTTTGGAATGTGCAACGCAAGGAAGATGCCAGAGACGCTCCCTGCGCGGCAAGTCTTTTCTATTCTGCCAAGCTTCGAGGGTTCCGTCCAGGCGATTCTTGCCGGCGGGTTGATTTTGAATGGGCAAAACGGCATTTCCTGCTACTATGCAGAGCAAGTCATACACCGATTCAAGTTGATAAGCCCATTAGACTTCCTGGAGTTTCCCGTGTCACGGGCCGGTTTGACTTTAACTTCACCGCCAGAATAAGATAGGGCAGAAAGCGGCGACCAACAGCAATGGGCAAAACAGCCAATTCGGGCGAAGGGAAAGCCGGTACCCCAAAGGAACGCCAGCAGAAGTTCACCACCCTTTCAGGCGTTCCCGTTCAAGCCCTCTACACCGAAGACGACCTCAGGGATTTCACCTACGAGCGCGACTTGGGAGACCCCGGTGACTTTCCGTACACGCGAGGGATTCACCGCACCATGTACCGCGGCAAGCTGTGGACGATGCGGCAGTTTTCAGGCTTCGGCAGCCCTGAAGACACCAACCATCGGCTGCATTACCTGCTGAAGCAGGGCCAGACGGGACTCTCCATCGCCTTTGACTTGCCTACCCTGATGGGCTATGATTCCGACCACGCGCTTGCCGAAGGCGAAGTGGGCAAGTGCGGAGTCGCGGTTTCGTCGCTCGCCGATATGGAGACGCTGATGGCGGGACTGCCGCTCGAGCGAGTCACCACCTCCATGACCATCAATTCCCCGGCCGCAATGGTCTGGGCCATGTACCTGGTGGCGGCGGAGAAGAACGGCGCAGACTGGAAGCAGATTTCCGGTACCATTCAGAACGATATCCTGAAAGAGTACATCGCGCAGAAGGAATACATCTTCCCGCCCGAACCTTCAATGCGCCTGGTGGTAGATTCCATCATCTTCAGCTCGCGCGAGACGCCACGCTGGAACCCGATTTCCATCAGCGGCTATCACATTCGCGAGGCGGGTTCAACCGCCGTGCAGGAACTGGCCTTCACGCTGCGCGACGGAATGGAATACGTTGATTGGGTGCAGCGGGCAGGACTCGATGTGGACGAATTTGCTCCCAGGTTGAGCTTCTTCTTCAACGCGCATAACGACCTTTTTGAGGAAATTGCCAAGTTTCGGGCCGCGCGCAAAGTCTGGGCCACGGTGATGCGAGAGCGATACGGCGCGAAGAACCCTCGCTCGTGGGTCTGCCGGTTCCACACGCAGACGGCGGGATGCTCGTTGACTGCGCAGCAACCCTATAACAACGTGGTGCGAACGGCCATCCAGGCGCTGGCAGGTGTGCTTGGCGGCACGCAATCACTGCACACCAATTCCCTGGACGAGGCATGGGCATTGCCCACCGAACATGCCGCAACGGTGGCCCTGCGCACGCAGCAGGTGATCGCTCACGAAAGTGGTGTGGCAGGCGTGGCCGACCCGCTGGGGGGTTCGTATTTCCTTGAGAAACTGACGCTCGATACGGAACGCGCCTGCTACGAATATTTCGACAAAATTGATGCTCTCGGGGGCATGGTGGCCGCCATTGAAAGGGGATTTCCCCAGAAGGAGATTCACGAGGCTGCCTATACCTACCAGCGGGAAGTCGAGCGAAAAGAGAGGACCATCGTGGGTGTGAACGATTTTGTCGCCGAAGAAGGCCATCCGGTTGATATTCTGGTCATTGACGAAGGGATTGCAAGGCGGCAGTGCGAGAAACTGGCGGCGTTGAGGGAAAATCGCGACAACGCACGCGTCGTGCAAACGCTTGACGCGCTGGGCAAGGCGGCCGGGACCGATGGTAACCTGATGCCCTTTATTCTGGACTGCGTGCGGGCTTATGCAACCCTGGGCGAGATGTGCGACGTGCTGCGCAAAGTTTTCGGAACATACTCGGAACCGGCGTTCCAGTGAAACCACACAACGGACCAACCCATGAAGCCTGACCGACGGATACGCGTTATTGTTGCCAAGCCCGGCCTTGACGGGCACGACCGTGGTGCCAAGATTGTGGCCCGTGCCCTGCGAGATGCGGGCATGGAAGTCATCTATACCGGCCTGCGCCAAACGCCCGAGCAGATTGCAAACGCCGCCCTGCAGGAGGACGCGGCCGTGATTGGCGTCTCCATCCTGTCAGGTGCGCACAACACCATCATTCCCCGCCTGTGCCAACTGCTGCGAGATGCAGGCATGCAGGACGTTTTGGTGATAGTAGGCGGCATTGTTCCGGATGAAGATATCCCGGGGCTAAAAGAGGCAGGGGTTGCTGCGGTATTTCAACCAGGCACCTCCACACAGGAAATTGTGGATTTCATCCGCAGCCACGTGAAGCAGGCGGCCTGACGCCCCACCCTCGATTCAAATGAAAGGTCCTTCCCTTGCCACATACAATTATCAAAACCCACATCAACCAAGACTCTCCGGGATTTCAGGCAAACACGCGCCGGATGAAGGAACTGATGAGCGAGGTGCTGAATCAGGAAGAGACCATCCGGACGGGCGGCGGCGAAAAAGCCATCACCTCCCAGCACAAAAAGGGCCGGCTGACGGCCCGTGAACGCGTCGCACTGCTGATTGATCCCGATAGCGAATTTTTAGAGCTCGGCATTTACGCTGCCTTCGAAATGTACGAGGAGTGGGGCGGTGCGCCCGCGGCCGGTGTGGTGACGGGACTAGGGCGCGTCCACGGGCGGCTGATGATGATTGTGGCGAACGATGCCACGGTCAAGGCCGGTGCGTTCTTCCCCATCACTGCTAAAAAGGTTCTGCGCGCTCAGCAAATTGCCATTGACAATCGAATTCCCACCATTTACCTGGTGGACTCGGCGGGAATCTTTCTGCCTTTGCAGGAAGACGTCTTCCCCGATACCGACGATTTCGGCCGGGTGTTCCGCCACAACGCCGTGATGAGTGCCATGGGCATTCCGCAGATTACGGCCATCATGGGCATGTGCGTGGCCGGAGGCGCCTACCTGCCGGTGATGTGCGACCACATTCTGATGACCGAAGGCAGCGGACTGTTCCTCGCCGGTCCTGCCCTGGTGCAGGCGGCCATCGGGCAAAAGACTTCGGCAGAAGAACTGGGTGGCGCAAAGATGCATTCGCAAATTAGTGGGACGGTAGACTTTCGCGAGCCGGACGACCAAAGCTGTATTACAAGAGTTCGAGCATTGGTTGATAAAATGGGCCACAAGCCGTTGGCTCCATTTGATAAACAGGACGCCCAACCGCCAGCCTATCCAGAGGAAGAGATTTACGGCGTCTTCTCAGGTGAGCAAACGGCACAGTACGATATGCGGGAAGTTCTGGCGCGGGTGGTGGATGGTAGCAGCTTTGAAGAATACCGGTCTGAGTATGGGCGCACTCTCGTTTGCGGTTATGCCCGCATTGGGGGTTGGGCTGTTGGGATTGTTGCAAATCAGAAAAGGGCCGTCCAAACAGTCTCCCACGAAAGCGGACAAAAGCGAATCCATTTTGGGGGTGTCATCTATACGGAGGCGGCCGAAAAAGCGGCCCGCTTTATCATGGACTGCAACCAGAACCTGGTACCTCTGGTCTTCTTCCACGATGTTAACGGATTTATGGTGGGCAAAGAAGCCGAATGGAGCGGCATCATTCGGGCCGGCGCCAAGATGGTGAACGCCGTATCCAACAGCGTGGTACCCAAGATCACCGTGATCTGTGGCGGAAGTTTTGGCGCGGGCCACTATGCCATGTGCGGAAAAGCGTACGACCCTCGGTTCATCTTTGCCTGGCCTTCGGCGCGTTACGCCGTGATGAGTGGAGACGCAGCGGCCAACACCCTGGTGGAAATCAAGATCCGACAGATGGAACGCAGCGGAAAGAAGCTGACCGACGACGAAAAGCAGGAGATGCTGCATTCCATCCGCGATACTTACGAACACCAGTCGGATCCGCGCTACGGAGCGGCGCGGCTTTGGGTTGATGCCATCATCGATCCGGCACAAACAAGGGAAGCGCTGATCTGGGCGCTGGAAGCTGCAGCATTGAACCCGGAGATCAAGGAATTCAAGACCGGCGTTCTACAGACGTGAGAGAATCCGCACGCAAATGTGCAGAGCCGCATAAGGATGGCACGATCAAGACGGGCACGAAAGGAAGCGCGGGTTTCGAGTGCCTACTCTGCCTTTAATCCAGGTCAGACCGCTTGCATTAACTTTGCGCCTTCGCGCCTTTGCGTGACAAGGCCTTTCCTATGACTGAAAATGAGATCGCCAGGGAAATTGTGGACGCGGCCTACAAAATCTACGCGACTCTCGGGCCCGGGCTTCTCGAATCTGTATACGAGGCCGTGATGGCCGAGGAGATCTTGCGCCGGGGATTGCAGACCGTTCGCCAGCAGGCAATACCAGTCGTCTATGAAAGTGTTCACCTGGAGGTCGGTTTCCGTGCAGATCCGATTGTCGAAGGTAAAGTGATTATTGAAATCAAATCCGTTGAGCGGATCGCCCCGGTTCATAAAAAGCAGTTGCTGGCGTAACTCCGGTTGACTGATAAGCGCCTCGGAATCCTGATCAATTTCGACGTGGAGCTGATTTTAAAGACGGAATAACCCGCGTTGTCAACCGCCTTAAAGAGTAAGAGCATGCTCTCGCAAAGGCGCAGAGGCGCAAAGAAGGGATAAGGAAGGGTAAATGGAGAGTGTCAAAATCATTGAGTGTCCCCGCGATGCCTGGCAGGGGCTGGAGAATATTATTCCAACGGAGGTGAAGGCAGACTACCTTGGGAAACTGCTGAAGTCAGGGTTCAGGCATTTGGACGCAGTCAGCTTTGTGTCGCCCCAAGCGGTTCCACAAATGGCAGACAGCGAACAAGTGTTGGCGCAGTTAGCAGACACGCTGCAGGCCACAACGAACGGGACGACGCCTGAGATCATCGGTATCGTTGTCAACGAGAAGGGTCTGGAACGCGCTATCGCGACTCCTCAAGTTACGACGCTGGGATATCCTTACTCGATTTCCGCCAACTTCAGGCGCCAGAATGCCAACATGTCGCTACGTGAATCGCGCGACCTGGTGGAAAAGATCCAGCGCGAAACTCAGAAGGCCGGTCGTGACCTGGTGGTTTACATTTCGATGGCCTTCGGGAACCCTTTTGCCGAGCCCTGGGGCCCGGAAATTGTGGAGGATGCGCTGGAGTGGCTGAAGGGCTGCGGGGTGAAAACTGTATCCCTGGCAGACACGGTCGGCGCGTCGACAGCTAAAGAAATGGGTGAGCTTTTTAAACGTCTGAAACCGTTTCTGCAGGACATGGAACTCGGCGTCCATCTGCACGCACGCGCCGAGGGAGCCGCGGAGAAAATTCATGCCGCCTATGAAGTGGGCTGCCGGCGATTCGATTCCGCGCTTACCGGCCTTGGCGGCTGCCCCTTTGCCGGCGACGAACTGGTGGGCAATATCGCTACGGAAATTGTAGTCCAGACACTGGCCGATAAGGGAGCAGATACAGGCATCCAGCCAGACGCCATGCTGTCCGCTGTGGAGGCCACAAACGAGATTCGAAAGCAGTACGCAGAGTAACCAAGCGAGGCCGGAACCATGCCCTACGAATGCATAAAACTCGAAATCAACGACACTGTTGCCGTTCTGACGCTGAACCGTCCAGAAAAGAGGAACGCCATCTCACATAAGATGATAGAGGAAATACTTGATGCATTGGATGAGGTTGAAGGCGGATCTGCACGGGTGCTGATCCTGACCGGAGCTGACAACGCCTTCTGTGCCGGGATGGACTTGCAGGCCCTCAAAGATTTCCGTTCGCAGTCTGACACGAAGATCGTGGCAGACGCCCGTCTGATCGCGACCCTGTTCCGGCGGCTCTACGCCTTTCCCAAGCCGACAATCGCTGCTGTGAACGGGCCAGCCATCGCCGGTGGTTGCGGCATGGCCACCGTGTGCGACTTCACACTTGCCGTTCTTGAAGCAAAGTTCGGTTACACGGAAGTGCGCATAGGATTTATTCCGGCCATTGTTTCGTCATACGTCGTTCGCCAGGTGGGTGAAAAGCGGGCGCGTGATCTGCTGCTTTCTGGCCGGATATTTCGGGCTGCCGCGGCGCAGACTATGGGTATCGTTACTGAAGTCTTGGAACGTGACAAATTGCTGCCCAGAGCACATGAACTGGCCCAATCGCTCGCCGCGATGAGCCCTGTGGCCCTCAGCCACACCAAGCGCCTCCTGTTGAAGTTTTCTGAAGACGAACTCGACCGCGAAACCGAAATGGCCGTTGAAGCCAGCGCCCGCGTCCGCAAAACCGCCGACTTTCAGGAAGGACTGGCAGCCTTCCTCGAAAAGCGCAAGCCACAGTGGCAGGATAAGTAGCGGATCGCTTTAGGGACAGCACGTCGATTGTTCCTTGGGGAAATCCTACTAGTATGGGCCAAACTGCTCGAATTTCCTTTGCGATACAGCCCTTCGAATCGGTGCTTGCTGTTGTGCCGATCCTAAGCGAGATACCTCTTACTGAGTTGGTCAGGTCGTTTGAAAGTGCGCAAGGCTACAAGCCAGCAGGTGATTACGGCGGGTTAATTCCACATTGGTTCAATTACGGACCACTCAATCGCTATTTCCTTGGAGATTTTGACAGTGAAAGTTACTTTGGTCGGAGGGGAAACATTTACTTATTAGGTTGTTCCTGCGGCGAGGTTGGATGCTGGCCATTGGCCGCCAGCGTCAAGGCCAGCGTTGACACTATTGAGTGGGATTCTTTCCAACAGCCACATCGACCAGAGTGGGACTACTCGCAATTTGGGCCCTTCATCTTTGAAAGCAACGCCTACCGGCAAGCCGTAGCCGATCTTCAAGCTGACTTCTCCACAAGGGTTCTCAACGTCGAGCGAGATTGCTGATAAAATCCCCCCAGCACCAACCCGGCAATATCTTTTTGCGTTCAACTTCGCCACCTCAGCACTGTTGGCCCTTCAATAGGGTGTTCCATGGGCTGGCCTGTTTGTTTGGACTTGAGGTAGGCGGCTTTCAAAGCAAAGTACCACTTGGCCGGGCGGTCGGCGTCGTCGATCAGCATCAGCGGCGGATTGTGTTTCAGGCCCTGCGCCTGTTTCACCATGGTTTGCCGGTCCTGCTCAACGAACATGTTGCCGAAAAAGCGAAGAATCGAAGTGAAGAAGGGCACATGGCGGAACGCATTCCAGGCCGCGCAGACGTCAATCCGGCAGCGCGACGCTGTGATGGGCGTGACGGTGGTGCAGCTCGAAAACCAGTACTTGCCGCAGTGGATCTCTTCAAAGCGCCGGTTGGGCAGCACAAACTCAATGGTAGTGGTGATCGGCTCGCCGTAAACGCCCAGCAGTTTGTAGGCGGCGCTGTTGGCCGAGGGCGAATGAGCCTTGATGCGGAAGCCATTCGGGATAGGCTCAAAAACTTTCTCTTTTTCATGAATGCTGCTGCGCTTGCGCCACCACCAGGACTGGTGCACAAAAGGGCCGTGCGCGGGGTCCATCAGCCCGATGATGCCGTGGTCCACGTGACAGGGCAATTCGGCTTCCAGGTGCTCGAGGCAATAGCCATGGCTGAAGGTAGGCAGGCGCGGGGCTTCGGGAACTTCTTCGGTCCGGTGCTCGGGGTCGGGCACAAACACCCAGAAGTAACCGTCCTGCTCTTCGCATGGGAAGCCGGTGGCGAAAACGCGGTCCACTTTCAACTTGTCGCGAGACGTCAGCGAAGGAATGGCCTGGCATTGGCCCGTCTTGCCTTCGAAAACCCAGCCATGATAGGGACATTCAACGGCATTGCCGTCAAAACTCCCCTCGGAGAGTGGCATGCCGCGGTGCGGGCAGGCGTCCCGCAAGGCGAAACCCTGGGATTTGTCATTTCGCCCGAGCACCAGCGGAATCCCCAGCAGTATTGCCGTATGCAATTCCCTGCCCCGAACGCGGTTGCTGCGAAGTGCCGGGTACCAGAAGCCTCGCATCAGACCGTCACTGACGGAAGTACTTGCAGATGTTGTGGTAGAAGTTTCAGTCATAACCTTGGCTAATATAGCAGATAACGAAAAAGGGAAGGAAGACGTTGGGCCAGGAAGTGTATTCTGTCAAGCTGGGCCTGATTTCTCCACGTCGAATCCTTCCATCACAACTTGCGTCACCCGACGCGAATGTAGGCAAGCCCAGCCACACATCAACCATTCACCTCCATTGGCGCGTAGGACAATCAAGAACGGTCCTGGCCCGGAACGAAAAATACGCAGCGAGAATCCTCATTTGCCGACCGGTTCTGGTATAGTCACATATTTGAGCCGACCACTCATTTCAAAACGTGCAGCACGGCGACTGATACAACAGGCTTTTGTCCTGACGAGCCGCGACCGTTCCGTACGCCAGCACATCCGTGAAGCGCGCATTGAAACGCTGTGGGTTCTTGAAAACTGGAACTTTGAATGGACGGTCGCCATCGACCGCGGGAAGGTTCGGTTTGACCGCCGGCCGGCTCGCGCGCCCGACGTGACGCTGACCTGGCCGGATGCAGCGGAATTTCTTGCTGCCGTTCAGGAGGGCCATGCGCCGGATGATTCCAGAGCATTGGCAGGGGAAATTGGTGACTTCCGTAATTTTGTAGAACCGGTTTATAGAAGTTTTTGCCGTTCGCTCGAACTGGTCATAAAGTACCCCTTTGATGATGCCGGCAATCCCCTGATGTAATACATGAGGAAGCATGGCCATGTTTCTGGTAAATAGTTACTAACAAATCAGACCGGGCCCCCTTATGCCGTCTGTAGGTCCAGCAATGTGGGACCGGTTGCACCAAAAAATGAGGCGCTTTTGATGACGACTGAATTCCCTGTGGAATGGACTTCGACCACTTTTCGCGTTCGATACGCAGAGACCGACCAGATGGGAGTAGTCTATTACGCCAATTATCTGGTGTGGTTTGAAATCGGCCGAAGCGAATTCTGCCGGCAGCACGGCTTTGAATACCGCGACATGGAGCGCGAGGATGGACTTTGCATCATTGTGGCGGAAGCCAGTTGCCGCTATAAGTCCTCCGCACACTACGACGATGAAATTGAGGTCAAAACGTGCCTTCGCGCGGTCAGAAAGCGGGTGCTGATTTTTGGGTATGAAATTTACCGGCATCCAGACAGTCTATTGCTCGCCGAGGGTGAAACCACGCACGTGATTGTGAATCGAGAAGGTCGCCCGTGTGCTCTGCCCGACAAATATCGCGAATCATTTTTGACAGGGGCAAAGGTTCGCCAAGGGTGAAAACCTGGCCAGAACAGGGCCAAAGGGACCGGTTTGAGGCTGTGAATTGTTCGTCTCCCTCTGGTTGTTCAGTCCGGGGTAAAGCAAATTTGCTATGGGAGACAAACAGCATTCGAAATTCAGTCCCTGGAGTGGCACTTCCGAAGCCAATCTGACGCCTTGCCATGCCGCCCATTTCAGCCACCATCATCACGTGCAATGAAGCAGCGAACATCGCCCGCGCCATCCGGTCGCTCGATTGTGCCGACGAAATTCTGGTGGTCGATTCCGGCTCAACCGATGAAACAGTCAAGATCGCGGCGGAGCTTGGCGCGCGAACGATTACCCATCCGTGGGAGGGGTTTGCGGCCCAAAAGAGCTTTGCTGTCAGCGAAGCCCGGCACGACTGGGTACTGAGCCTGGATGCCGACGAGGAATTGAATGAAGAGTCCCGTGCCGCCATCCAGGAGTGGAAGCAATCAACGCCAGAGGCAGGCGCTTATCGCTTTGCCCGGCGGGCGCAGTATCTCGGCCGGTGGATTCTGCATTCGGGCTGGTATCCGGACTGGAAAATCCGGCTGTTCCACCGCGACAAGGCGCACTGGGCGGGTGACTACGTTCACGAATCCGTGGTGGCGGAGGGGCGGGTGGAGACGCTCAACGGCGAGATTCTCCACTACACCTGCGATTCATTGACCGACCATCGCAAGCGCATCGAGTTTTACACCGATCTCGCCGCTCGCGAAATGTTTGAGCGGGGTCGGCGTGCAGGTTTCATGCGCAGTCTGCTGGCTCCGCCCTGGGTGTTTATTCACACCTACTTCTTCAGGCTTGGCGTGCTCGATGGCGTGCCCGGCTTCCTGATTGCATGGATGGCGGCGCGTTATGTCCATCGCAAGTTCGTAAAGCTTGCGGAACTCCAAAGCAGCAGCAAGGGCCGACATTGAGCCCAAACACCCCACTCCGGATCGGCCATGTCGATACAGGCCTCACGCTTCGAGGGGGCCAGCGCCAGTTGCTGCTGCTGGCACAATGCCTGCGGGCACGCGGCCACCAGCAACTGATTGTGTGCCCGGAAGAGAGCGAGCTTTACCGCGCCGCAGTGTCCGAGGGCTTTGCGATTCTCAGTCTTCCTCGCAACGATTTCAGGCACATCATGGGCATCCGCTCACTGCGACGCAGGCTGAACCAGGATGGCCTCATGTTGCTGCATGCTCATGATGGCGTTGGCCAGACGGTATCGTGGCTGGCCTCACTGGGAACTGATGTGCGCCGAATTGCAACCCGTCGCGTGACCTACCTGCCTAGGCGCCGGCTCGACTACCGCCTGAAATATCATTACACCTGCCACGCTGTGATTGCCGTCTCGCGATTTATCGGGCGAATCCTGCAGGAGACGGGCGTTCCGCAGGAAATGATCAACGTGATTTCTGATGGCATTGAGATTCCGGAGCGCTTGCCCGACGCCGCAACACGTGATACAACACGGGCAAAATGGCGGCTGACCGAAAGTGAATTTGCTGTGGGACAACTGGGAAGTTACACAGCTGAAAAAGGACAGGATCTTGCAATCAAAGCGCTCGAATCTCTCGCCGAACGGATTCCAAAAACCAGGCTGGTTCTGGGCGGGAAAATCTCCGCAGAAGATCTGGCGAATTCGACCCTGGCAAAAGCTGTGGCGAGCGGCCAGGTCATATTAGCAGGCTATCAGGAAAACCTTTTTGAGTTTTTCGCGGGGCTTGATGTCTATATCATGCCGTCGCGTTCTGAAGGGCTCGGTTCGGCCGCCTTGCTCGCCATGGCGCACAGCCTGCCGGTCATCGCCACTAAAGTTGGGGGCTTGCCGGAAATTGTCGAAGAAGGAATTACGGGGTGGCTGGTCGCACCAGAATCACCCGAGGCCCTGGCCGACGCCATTGCTGCAGCAGCCTCAGACTCTTTGCTCCTAAAGGGGCTGGGCAGCAATGCACGCCTGCGGTCAATGGAATTTTCAGCCGATAAGATGGTTGAGCGAACGGAAACGCTTTATCAACGACTGGTCGGTTTGGCAAAATGAACGCCGGCCGCAACTGCTGAGTGAATGCGAGTGAGTGGATGATCCAGACGATTGTAACCTTGTTCGGGCTGATTTTCGGCAGCTTTCTCAATGTGTGCATCGTGCGTGTCCCTCAGCGCGAGTCCATTGTCACTCCCGGGTCGCATTGCCCCGCCTGCGGCCACAGCATTCGCTGGTACGACAACATTCCGGTCTTGAGTTACGTTCTCCTGCGCGGGCGATGCCGCGATTGCGGCGCACGGATTTCCCCGCTCTACCCGCTGGTTGAAATCGCGACTGCCTTGGTCTTCCTGCTGGATTACTGGCGGTACGGCCTGACGCTGGAGTTCGTAAAAGGCCTCGTTTTCGCCATGCTGATGATCGTCCTGATCTTCACCGATCTCCGCGAGCGTCGCATTCCGCATAGGATCAGCGTGCCTGGCATTGCGCTGGGTGTGGCGTTCAGCTTTTGGATCCCCGTAGACAGTCGTCCCCTCGGCTGGGTTCTCGCGCAATGGCGAGTCTTCCCCTCAGGAACTCTACTTTCGCTGATAGGCGCGCTTGCAGGCGCCTTGATAGGCGGCGGGCTGTTCTATGCGGTTGGCGAGATTTTCTATTACCTTCGCCACAAAGAAGGTCTGGGCTTCGGCGACGTCATGCTGATGCTGCTGGTGGGAACATTCCTTGGCCCGCCGCTCACGCTGATGACCATCCTGCTGGGGTCGCTCCTCGGATCCTTTATGGCCATTCCGCTTACCGTCATCAGCTCAAAGTTTCGCAACTACCAGTGGCCTTACGGAAGCTTTCTTGGCATTGCCGCCATCTACGCGAGCATCGGCGGCAACTCCCTGCTCCACGCCTACCTGCAATGGGGCGGATTTCGGTAAGAACACAACGATGCAAGCTGTGTCATCTGTTTTCGGCCGGTCCGCGTTTCCGGGTGAGGATTAGTATCGCTTCGCCTGCGTGTAGGTCGGGTGGTCGTTTTGTGCAACGAGCTTTTCGAGGGCTTCACGAATGGCGGCAAGCTGGGCGACGACCTGACTGAGCTGATCAGAAATCTGCACGGCATTCACATCTTCCATGATGATCTCCTTATACCATCCGCTATTGTACTCTTGTTTCAGTCGCCTGTCGTTGTGCCTCGAAGTGTGCAAGGCCGTTTCGTCATCACGCTCTGACATTAATCGGTCCCTTATATACGTTCCGCCGGAGTCTTTTTCCGGGGTCTCGCCGTATATCAAGGCAGAGGGTAGAATGGACGCAGCAATTCATCTCTTTGCACATGCGATGGAACCCGAAACCAAAGCGCTAGCGCGCCGGCTGCGGCAACGCGATCCCGACGTGCTCAACGCCCTGATTGCGCAATACGAATACCGCCTCTTCCGGTACCTGTTCTACCTGACGGGCAGCGCGGAAGCCACACGCGACCTGTTCCAGGAGACATGGCTGCGGGTGCTGGCGAAGGGCCACCAGTACGACGGAGTCTCGTGTTTTGACGCCTGGTTGTTTTCGATTGCGCGCCACCTGGTGATTGATGCCAGCCGCCGAAAGACCATGGACAGCCTGGATGAGCTTCTTGACCCCGCCACGCACAGCTCAGCTCAAGAACCTCGCGCGCCTGAAGATGCTTCGCCACTGGCCGCATATGCGAGCCATGAACTGCAGAACAGACTCGGATTCCTAATGGCGCGCCTCCCGGTGGTTTACCGTGAGGTTCTGCTGTTGCGCTTTCAGGAGGATCTATCGCTCAAAGAGATCGCGGGCATCATCCACGTGCCACTCTCAACGGTGAAGTCCCGACTTTACCGCGGGTTGGCCGCCGCACGCGAACTGCTGGAGGAACAGGAAGTATGAAGAAGCATGAACCCATGGGGAATGTGCACAAACGCGCACAGAGTCTGATTGACAGGAATCTTGTTGAGGGGCTGGAAGCCGATGAGCAGCGCTGGCTGGCGGCTCATCTGGCGGAATGCGATGCGTGTGCAGCGCAGTCAGCTTCAACGGCCGCGGTATTGCAGGCACTCAGGACGAATTCTATTCCTCTTCCTGGCGGCTTGGCGGCGTTGACAAAGCGGCGAGTCCACGAGGAGGCAACAAAGTTCAAACAGCGGCGCGTGCGAAATCTTGCGCTGATTGCGGGCTGCACAGTTTCCTGGGTTGCCGGTGTTGCCAGCGCGCCACTGGTGTGGCGGGTGTGCGAATGGGTGGGTACAACGCTGGATTTGCCAAAGGTTGTGTGGGAACTCGGGTTTCTCAGCTGGTGGCTTGTGCCAGCCGCGTCCGTAGGGCTGGTGGTTCTGTGGGTGAGCCCGCGAGCTGACTTCTAGCGGGCCGCTGGAAACGGGACGGCAATCGGGCAGGGAGTAAATGGTGTGTCCCGAGAACGACACTAAGATTTACAGGAAGCGAGGGCGGGAAAATGGCAAACCAAGACGATTTTGTGGGAAGAATAAAGAGCAATTGGCAGCAACGAGCTGACGAACACACCACCCTTCGGGCCGAACTGCAGGTGATTCCGCCACGGCTGAAGAAAGTCTTATGGACACTCTATCTGGCGGGTCTGGTTGTTGTGTGCCTCTTGAGCATTTTTGCGCCGGAAGCAATGCCAAATCCGCTAGTAAGAGAACCAGCGGCGATACGCCTGCTTGCGATGTTCGGCATTGTGACAGCCGCTGCTATTGCGATAAGCCTTTTCTTTCTGTTCTATGGTTATATCTGGGCGGACGCGAAGCGGCGTGGCATGAGTCCGGTGCTCTGGCTGCTGGTTTCGCTCCTTGTGCCCTACCTGATCGGCGTCATCCTTTACTTTGTCGTACGGGAGCCGCTGCCCCTGAACTGCCCGCGGTGCGGCCGCGCGGTGAACCCTCATTTCAATTTCTGCCCGGGTTGCCAGTTCAACTTGCAGCCCAACTGCCCGCAGTGCCGTCGAGGAATTCGCGCTGGGGACCACTTCTGCCCGCATTGCGGACTCACCCTCGATGCGGACCCCTCTGCACAAAATCCACAGCCTGCCGGATAGCCGCTCGTCATTACCGCTACAGAGATTGTGCCCTTCCGCAAAAGCCTCAGCTAGTGCTTGAGGAAGCGCACGAGGTTTTCGAAGAGATGCAGGCCGTCCTGGGAATAATGGGCGGGGAGTGAGGCGCGTTCGGGGTGCGGCATCAGGCCAAGGACGAGGCCGCTTTCGTCGGTGACTCCCGCAATGGCTTCAGGCGAGCCGTTGGGGTTGTCGGGATATGCCGTGGCGGGTTTCCCCGTACCATCCGTGTATTGAAACGCCACGCGTGGACGCGTGATCGCGCCTTCCGGAATCATGGCCCGGCCTTCGGCGTGGGCGCTGGGCATCCTAAGCACCTGTCCAGCCAGCCCTTCAGTCCACATTGACTTCTCGTTTGATACCAACAGGCGCACTTTTCGGTCTTCAAAATGGGAGGACTGGTTTTCAAGCATAGCCATGCCACGAACCCCTGGCTCGTGCGCAGGCAGAATGCCCGCCTCGGTGAGCACCTGGAACCCGTTGCAAATGCCGAGCGTCGGCCGCTGCGCGTCAAGAAAAGTAGTCAATTGCTCGCGCAGGCGCGATACCATGAGCGTGGCGAAAATTCGCCCTGCGGCCAGGTGGTCGCCAAAGGAAAACCCGCCGGGAAAGATTGCGCCTCCATAATTTTCCAGCCTGTCGTGGCCGGCCAGCAGTTCGTGAAGGTGCACCAGACCGGTCTTACCGCCGGCGCGCTCAACGGCGGCCGCCGTTTCCTCGTGACAGTTGGTGCCGGGAGCGTAAAGAATCGCGATCTTAGCCACGGTTACTCCAGCACCTCCCGGAAAGGTTTGCTCCAGGAAGCCTCAAGCGAGCCGATGCTCTGCTGCCACAGGACGTTGCCACCCTCAGCAAGAGTGATTTGCGATTCGACGATGACTTCGCCGATGGTCTGGTGCGGAACGGCCAGGGCTGACAGGTTTTTCTCAACTTCCGGTGAAACTTCCAACAACATGGCTCCGATGAATTCACCAAAAAGCAATTCGTCTGCGCGTATTCCTGATTCCGCATTCAACTCAATGCGGGCGCCCAGTCCCGACCCGAACGCCGCTTCAAACAGGCGAAGCAGCAATCCACCTTCGGCAATGGCTGATCCGGAAGCGAAACGCGCTTCAGCATGCAGCGCCAGCACGGCGTCCCACACAGTGCAAACGGCTGCGGCCGTGCCGGGATCAAACAACCGGTCGCCGCGCTGGCCGTGGGTATCAGCGTAAACGCTGCCGCCGAGGCTATTGGGTCCTATCGCGCCAACAAGGACAAGCTTGTTCCCTGCCCGCTTAAACTCTTTGGTGACAATTTTCTTCACATCGGGCACGCGGCCCATCAGCGAGACGGCCAGCGTCATGGGAACGTCAATCTTTCGCCCATTGGACTCAAATGTTCCGGAGCTGGAATCCTTGCCGGAGATGAAGGGGATTCCCAGTTCCACGGAAAGGTCGGCGATGGCATCCACCATTTGTGACAATTCCCAGGCTGTTTGCGGAGTGACGCGCGGAGTGTAAAAGTTATCGCAGAGCACCGCTTCCTTGTAGCTGGCACCCGCAACAACGGCCTTGGTAACAGCTTCAATGAGCATCAGGCGCGCCATAGCGGAGGGATCGATATCTCCGTAGAACGGATTGAAGGCCAGGGTGGAGACCATGCCGTACGGCTTGCCGTGCAGCGGTGCGGAAACATAAATATTGGTGGGCATGCAGTGGTTGCGGCCGCCATAGGGCCCCATGGCTGTCCGGCCCTGCACCGTGGTGTCAAAACGAACGCCGGCCGCGCTCTGGTCGCAACAGTGGTAATGCGAGACGACGCTTTCCGCGGCCTTCTGCCATTCCGATTCCGTCTGCGGCTGTGGAATTGAAAGTGGTTTCAACGACCGCTCATGTTCGACGACGGCTGTAGGCTCGATGGGGCAGCCTTTCCAGAGGAACTCCATGTCGAGATCGACCACTTGCTTTCCGTGCCATTTCGCCTGCAATCTCCCCGTACCGGCAAAACGACCGAACTCGACGTGGGCAACGTCATAACGGTCAAGAATTTCGCGCGCCTCGTCGAGCTTTTCCAGCGGCACCACAACCAGCATGCGCTCCTGCGATTCGGAAAGGAGAATTTCCCACGCACTGAGACTGGCGTCTTTCAGGCGCACGCGGTCAAGATCAAGTTCTACGCCGCTTTCGCTGCCGATTTCGCCCGCTGCGGAAGAAATTCCACCTGCTCCAAGGTCAGTGATAGCCCGAATGCATCCGGCATCGCGCAGGACGGGAATAGCGGAAGTGAATCGCCTCTCGGTAATAGGATGGCCGATCTGGACGGCGGCAAATTCCTTCTCCAGCGTGGCGCCGGTCATGCCGGTTGAACTGGCCGTGGCGCCGTGGATTCCGTCCCGGCCGGTTTCGCCGCCGATCAGCAGGGCGATGTCGCCGGGCTGGGGCGAATCCTTCAGCGCGTCCCTGGCCGGGATCAGCCCGATGGAATGACCCAGCGCAAAGCACTTGGCGTAGCCCGGATGGATGCGATAGACCGGGTGCATCATGGGAATGCCCATGGGGTTCACATAATAGGACGTGGCGCGAATGGATTCCGTAACGATCAACTGCGGATGCAGGGCGCCGACAGGGACAGCTTCATCAGCAATGCGCGGGTCCATGGTCCCCATCACGGTCGTGCCGCCGATAGGATATGCCCCCTTGCCAAAGCCGAGGGTGTCGCGAATCACGCCCCCGTGCTTGGTGGCGATGCCACCGAACGGCGCAATGGAGCTGGGGAAATTGTGCGTTTCACCTTTAATGGTGATCACCCAGCCGTCGTAGAACTCCATTCCGCCGGCGTTGTCCTTGAAGGACGAAACCACGAAGGGATGATTGATCTGCGCCGTAGCATGACTCAGCCGTTTGAGTAAGCCCAGGCTCTTCCAGGTGGTGTGGTAGCAATGATCGCTCCAGCTCTGCACCAGGATTTCAATTTCAGCGTCGGTGTGCGCCCTGCCCCGTTTGACCTCGTGCGACTGGATGGCTTTCATCTGCGCCAGCGGGGCGTACCATGAGCGCTCAACGGAAAGTTTCTGGAGTTCTTCGTCGTTCAGGCCACGCAGAGGGATTTCCGTGACAGGATCGGGCGTGCCGGTGGGCTGGAGAGTTTCCACAACCTCGTTCGGTTCGCGTACGCGCTCCACAATTTTGTTATAGAGAAAACGCGAGGCCAGCTTGCGGGCTTCGGATTCGTCGAGCCCCGTGAACTGGTAACGCCGGCTGAGGCGCGCGAAGACGAGGCCGGTTTGCCCCAGCGCGTGGGCACCCTCCAGAATGGAAGGTGTTTCAGGGTCGGTCACGGCGGGGCGGTAAGCAATCTCCACCACCGGACCCTGGGCCGGATCAAGCTGCGTGCTGTCTGATCCCGCCTGGTAAAGCGGGTTGATCAGCAATGGCGTGAGGCGGCTGACATCCACCTCGCCTTCAAGCCAGAAAACGCGCTCGATGGTAATGCGGTTGAGATGCGTGTATCCGTGCCGATGAAAAAACGTAACCCAGTTGCGCGCTTCCGGGTCGTCTTTGGAAACTGTATAAATTGTGTGAATAGCCATGGCGAGTTCAGCCGCGATGCTGACTCACTATTATAAGCGAGTTTGCGCGAAAGGACGACCCTTGCTACCAGCGGCCTTATCCCGCAACTGGCGAGGCAAACTCGCCTCTACAGATGGCGGCATGCGACGGAATCAACGCTGCTGCTCGCGTGGAACCATGGGCCACATACCCCTTTTGTAGGCGAGAACAAAATAGCCGCCAATGCCGATGCAGATTGTACTGAACGCGTACACCATGAATTTCCATCCGCCCGGCTGCAAGGCGGAGCTTCCAAAAATGTAGAGCCAGCCCACAAGAGCCAGAATGGCGGGCAATGGATAGAGCCACATCTTGAAGGGCAGCTTAACTTCCGGCTGGGTCTTTTTGAGAACAAACAATCCAACGGTATGGCCGACAAACTGCACTAGGATGCGGGCCACCATGAGGCCGGTAATGATGTCCCCCAGTTTAAACATGCTGGCCACCGCCGCCAGAGTTCCGACGAGCACCAGCGACCTGTTAGGAAACTCGCCTTCGGGGTGGAGCTTGCCAAACCAACTGAAGAACAAACCGTCGCGGGCGGCCGCATAAGGAATGCGCGAATAACCGAGCATCAGGGCAAAGATCGAAGAGAAGGCCGTAAAAAGGATCATGACCGTGAGCAGAATGGCCGCCCAGTGCCCGTAGATCTTCTGCATAAAAACCGAGGCCACTGCCAGATTGGCCATAGAACCCGGCTTGATCATGTCTTTCCAGGGGACCACTGAAACGAAACTGACCGAGATCAGAAAATCAATGACGGTAACTGCCAGGATAGAAATGATGACCGCATATGGAACGGTGCGCTCAGGCTGCTTGACCTCATCACCCAGATAGCAAACCTGGTAGTAACCGAGGTAGTTGTAAATCACTACGATGGTCCCATTCCCGAGGCCGATCAGGAACGCCCAGTTCAGGTGGAAAGCCCCGGCCGGGAAGCTGAGCGCCATCTGGAGATTCATATGCGACAGGCCGGTGACAATGACCCAGCCGGTGGTGACCAGCGTTGTAATCCAGAGAACCAGCATCAGCTTGGCAACGTCATGTATTTTCCGGTAGAGCGAAATCATCACGATGATGGCAATGGAGGCGGCGACCAGCTTGATTCCCCAAGGATGGCGCGCCAGGGCCGGCCAAAGGTAGCTCATGTACTGCGTCATACCAACTGTACCGGAGGCGAGTTCCAACGGGCCAAAGAAGAGGAATTCCCAGGCGAAAAGCCAGGCCATCAACTTGCCCCAACTCTGCCGGTTGTAGCTGTCACGCAGGAAAACGTAGGTGCCGCCCGAGCCCGGCAGCGCCGCACCCAATTCCGAAATCACCAGACCGTCCGCAATCGCCAGAACTGCACCGGCAAACCACGCCAGCAGAGCCTGCGGCCCGCCCATGGTCGCCAGTATGATCGGAACCGTAATAAACGGGCCGATTCCGATCATGTTCGACATATTGATGGAGGTAGCATTCAGAATTCCGAGCCTGCGCCGGAGATGGGGCTGCTGTGATTCCGCTTTCATGTTCTGCCCGTCATTCTGTTGTTGTGTGCTCATCAGCTTCACCGCCTGTATACTCAGATCAATTTGGGGCCTAAGCCGGCAGCGAAACCGCCGGCTGGCAGTGTACAGGGAAACGCACTTCCCGAAATGCTAAACCAGTATGTACTTGAAAGGAAAACTTTATGAAACAGGCAAAGTTCGCCGCCGAAAATCAGGAGCGCCTCTGACCATTTCGACTCCGTGTTACTTGCTGCCAGGTTCCACGTAACGCCTGTTTTCAGGCAGGTGGGATGCGGTTTCCGGCGGCCCGTGCACGGCCAGAGTCATTCCCTTTTCTGCCGGAAGTCCGTCCACCCCATCGACGGTCAACTTTACGGTGTAGTCTGCCGCCCTCGTGAAGGTATGGCTCACCACAGGCCCCGTGGCTGTTGTTCCATCGCCGAAGTCCCAACGATACGAAAGCGCAGGGACACTATCGGCCGCGACAATCGCCTGAAGTTTGACGGCGTCACCGGTGGCTGCTGACGCCGGGGCCTTCAAGGTAACCGAAGGTGGCGCTGCCGGAACCGACCTATTGATAATCTTGATCAGCCGGACCGAGTGCGGTGGCTGGTGTGCGATGCTGATGCTCCCGTTTCCAAGAGCCACAGGTGCGTCCGCATTGAGCGCATCATAGGCATCATAGTGGCCAGTTGGGGAGAGGCCCAGGGTGCTAAACGCCAGCGTGTGCGTACGCGGAACCTCCGTCCAGTTGAAAACCGCCAGCATGGTTTGGCGCGTATCCTCCTTCAGCAAATATTCGCTGGGCATACCGTCCTGCAGGGTGAAACTCATCAGGTCAAGTGGCGTGGCCGCGCGCCGCAATTTCACCATCTGCAACAGGTTTTTGTTTTCGACCAGTGCCAGACGTCTGGGTGTGGAAGCCAGCGTTGGCAGGTCGTCGCCGATTTCATACATTCCGCCGGCAACGGCGGCAAGCACAATCTGAGCCTCGGCTTCGTCGAAAGTAATGGGCTTCTTCTGGTTGTGCCAGGTCTGCTGAGGCTCTACTTCCTTTGAGACACTGAAGGCGTCGGGATCGCTGATGTAGAAGTTACGATTCATGTAAAACCGGGCGGCGATATTGGGATCGGCGTCACGACTGGCCGCAAAGGAATGGCCCGTGTCCATGGCGATGCGGCCCTCGTCTACCAGGCCTACCGGCGCCAGCATCGGGCTGCCATCTTTATCGAGCAAAACGCCATTGCCCACTGCGTCACGAATGACCTTGAGACCGATGCGCTGGGCTTCCAGGGCCGTGGTGTGCGGACGGTAGTAGTAACCTTCAATGGCGGAAGAATCCATGAAATCCAGCTTGATGTAGCGAACGCCCCACTCGTGAGTGAGGACACGGTAGGTTTTTCGAAGGTAGGCCTGGGCGCCGGGATTGGTGGTGTCGAGAACGTAGAGGGGATCAACGTGCGCGTAGGCGTACCCGATGCGGATCGGCCGCCCCTTGGCATCGTGCACCAGCCAATCCTTGTGATGCTGGTAGACCCATGCGCGATTGGACACCTCAAAGGGAGCGGTCCAGACAGCCAGGTGCAGGCCCAGGTTGGTGATTTTGTATCCCAGCTTTCGCATGCCGTCGGGGAATTGCGTGGCGTTGGCCGTCATGTATTCGCCTCGCGCGTAATTGTAACCTTCGTCAATGTGGCAGAAGTTGAAGCCAAGTTTCTTGAGATGCTTTGCCAACCATCTGGCGTTGGTGAGGACCTCGCCTTGGTTGATGCCACCGTAGAACGCCGTCCAGCTCCACCAGCCCATGGGAGGTTTACTGGAAACCCGCGCGTGATGCAAACGCCGCACCGCTGCACCGTAGGCTTCCAATTGCGCATGGTAATCGCCTCCAGCGGCAAACATCACTGTCTCCGAAGCAAGTTCCCCGCCTGGAGCAACGGGAAGGCTCAACCTGACACGCTGGGCAGGTGGGATGTGATCGCGCAGAAGGGCGGCCGCAGTCGCTCCGGTGGAATCCACAGTAAATGACCCGATGCTTGACGCGCCCATGGGAGGCTTTTGAACCTTCAGCTTCAAGGTGGTCACAAAACGATCTTCCGTGATTGCCGCAATCAGAAGACTCTGTTTGGTTTGACGGTTGTAGACCAGGGCGTCACGAAATCCAACATACGCTCCGTTGGGTGCCTGATCGAGGCCCCCAATGTGGATGGTGGGGTCTTCACTGATACTTTCAAACAAAAAACGATCGGCGCCTTCCGTCCCCCCGAGATTGACGCGGGGATTACCGAGCGCATCAACGTCACGAATGGCTTGAACGGATACGGACTTCGAAGTGTGATTCGAAACTTTAACTTCCACCGTGCCGTATGGAAGGTCATCGTATAAGCGCAGGATACAGATCAAATCGGGCGACGAACTGAGGCCACTGAATGTAACGGTGCTTTGCCGGCCTGCCCCCAATGCGTCATGGAATGTTCCCTGGACCGCCTGGTGCCGGGGATAGTCACTCGACCGCACCCAGTGGTGATTGATCTCCGCCCCCACGCCGGATTCGAGCACGGGGGCCTGCAAGCTGTTGGCCCTGATGGCATACGAACCGTTCTGCGGATTGACGATGACGGTCAATTCCGAATTGTGGAGCGATGCTGCCGCTGATATTTTCGGAATCGCAGCTGCGATCAAAAAAAATATTACCAACCCAAGAAAGGTGAAATGAGCGAACTTTCGAGCAGCTTCTTGCACAAGGATTCCTCTCTTCGGGCCTGGACTATAGTTGTGAACAGGGACCACCCCCGCTATACCCCAAAATAGCTGAAATGGCGGCCCTGTAATCTAAAAGGTAGCTGGCGACAGCGACCCGTGTATTACGATTGATGTTCCGGATGCGTGCAGGCGCCCGGGAATGAAGTGTTGTACCGGTCGCCCTCGTACCTCAATTCCTTGTCCAGTCCGATTTCCGACGAGTAATACCCCCAAATCGTAAATCCCTTAATCAATTCGAAAGCTTTCCTGCCGGCCGGGTCCTGGTCGGCTTTGTTTGGATCAGCC
>Ga0102953_1000179_pt1 | contig 43947 bp, 36 predicted proteins | sample SalPon2A_C_D2_MG_FD_78509 | JGI IMG/M metagenome (GOLD analysis project Ga0102953, IMG submission 78509) | Soil microbial communities from South San Francisco under conditions of wetland restoration - Salt Pond MetaG R2A_C_D2_MG | ecosystem: Environmental > Terrestrial > Soil > Wetlands | place...
CCCACCGTGCTGCGCCAGCTCGCCGCGCGGCACTTCGCGGAGCGCGGGGGCGATACGCGCTCGGTGCAGCAGCTTCTGCACGCCAAGCGCCTGGGCTCCCTGGATCGCTACGCCCCGCCGGACTTCCAGAGCGTGCTGCGCCAGTTCCGCCGCATCCACCCCCGCCAGCAGCCGTTGGAGTGAGGCCGCGTCTCGAAAGGCGTATCGGCCATGGGGGCGTTGCCCCCATACCTCCACCAGGGGGCGGGGCTCCCTGTCGCCCTGTTTGCGGATGGGATCGCGCCGACCTCGGTTCGGGTCGATGGTGGGGGCGCGGGGGTCTTCGGTCCCCGTGCTGGATGTTTTGTCGTCGTCAAGCGGCCCAGCCGTTTGACGCCCTATTCTGAAACTGAACCTCGGGGGCGATGGTGCGGCCCTAGGGCTCCAGGCCGCCTTTGCGGCGCACGCGAATGGGTATAGGGTGGGGCGATTCGCGTTCCTTGCGGCCCGGGCCAGCCCCTTGGCCGCTCATCCGTCGGCCATCGGCGCTTCACACTGAGATGCCATGCTCGCCTGCCAACGCCACCTGTTCTCCCTGCCCGAAGGGCTGCACTACCTGAACGGCGCCTCGCGCTCCCCGCTGCTCAAGTCCGCGGAGGCCATCGGCATTTCCGCGCTGCAGCAGCAGCGAGTGCCCGGGCCCGTGGTGGGCGAGGAATACCTGCGGGTCTCGGAGGAGCTGCGCGGCAACCTGGGCCGGCTGATCCATGCCCCGGCCGATGCCATCGCGCTGGTGCCCGCCGCCAGCTATGGCGTGGCCATCGCGGCGCACCACGTGAAGCTGCGCGCGGGCCAGAACGTCGTGATGCCGGACGAGGACTTCCCCAGCGACGTCTACGCCTGGATGGTGCGCTGCGCCGAGACCGGCGCGGAGCTGCGCCTGGTGAAGCGGCCGCCGGTGACCGAGGGCCTGGGCCGCGCCTGGAACGAGCACCTGCTGGAGGCCATCGACGCCAACACGGTCGTGGTCAACGTGTCCTCGGTGCACTGGACCGATGGTTTGCGCTTCGACCTGGCGGCCATCGGCCGGCGGGCGCGCGAGGTGGGGGCATGGTTCGTGGTGGACGGCTCGCAGTCCGTCGGGGCTGCGCCCTTCGACTTCCAGGCGCTGCAGCCCGACCTGCTGGTGTGCGTGGGCTATAAGTGGCTGCTGGGGCCCTATCAGCTCAGCTTCGCGGCCGTGGGCGAGCGCCTGCGCGAGGCGCTGCCCTTCGAGCAGCATTGGGGCAACCGCGCGAGCAGTTCGAACCCGGGCAGCACCGCCTACACCACCGAGTACCGGCCCGGGGCGCGGCGCTTCGATGGGGGCGAGCACGCAAACCCCATTACGCTGCCACTCTTCGCCGAAGGCGTGCGCCAGGTGCTGGAATGGACCCCGGAGGCCATCGAGGCCTACTGTGCGTCGCTCACCGCCCAGGTGCAGGCGCTGGCGGAGGACGGGCGCGTGCACATGCCGGCGCCCGGCGAGCACGCCGCGCACATCGTGGGCCTCCGCGCGGCGGATGGCGCCGCCCTGCCGCGCATCCTGGATGCGCTGCAGCAGCGCAACGTGCGCATCTCCCAGCGCGGCGATGCCGTGCGGGTCTCGCCCTACGTGCACAACACGCCGGACGACCTGGACGTGTTCTGCGAGGCGGTGCGCACGGCGCTGGGCTGAGCCCCCTGGCGCGCATCATGGACACCCGCTTCGCCGTGCGGTTATTTCGTAACGCGAGTGCCTTGTCGGCGCGATGCGCCACCGGGCGGGCCTGCCGGCCCGCCGCGGGGCCTGTCGCGTCGTGACTTCCAACCCTTCCCCGAGCACACCCCGCATGAGCCTGGACTGCCAACGCGATCTGTTCTCCCTGCCCACGGACGAGCACTACCTGAACTGCGCCTACATGGGGCCGCTGATGAAGTCCGTGGAGGCGGCGGGCGTGGAGGGCGTGCGGCGCAAGGTAGTGCCCCGCCGCATCCTGCCGGCGGACTTCTTCTCCGAGCCCGAGCAACTGCGCGAGCGCTTCGCGCAGTTGGTGCACGCGGAGGCGAATCGGGTGGCGCTGGTGCCGGCGGTCAGCTATGGCGTGGCCATCGCGCAGCACAACCTGCCCCTGCGCCCCGGACAGAACGTGGTGCTGCCCGGCGAGGAGTTCCCCAGCAACGTCTACGCCTGGATGGAGCACTGCCAGCGGTCGGGCGCCGAGTTGCGCTTCGTGCCGCGGCCCGCAGATGCCCAGAGCGTCGGCCGCACGTGGAACACGCGCATCCTGGAAGCCATCGACGCGAATACGGCCGTGGTGACCCTCACGGCGGTGCACTGGACGGACGGTACGCGCTTCGACCTGGACGCCATCGGCCGTCGTGCGCGCGAGGTGGGGGCACTCTACGTGGTGGACGGCACGCAGTCCGTGGGGGCGCTGGCGTTCGACTTCGGCGCCGTTCAGCCGGACCTGCTCGTGTGCGCCGGCTACAAGTGGCTGCTGGGCCCGTACCAGCTCGGCTTCGCCGTGCTGGGCGACCGCCTGCTGGAGGGCCGGCCCTTCGAGCTGAACTGGCTGAACCGAGAGGGCAGCGAGAACTTTGCCGCCCTGGTGGACTACAAGCCGGGCTACCAGCCCGGCGCGCGGCGCTTCGATGTGGGCGAGCGCTCCAACCCCGTGACGGTGCCCATGCTGCTGGAGAGCCTGCGCCAGATCCTGGACTGGGGCGTGGACGCCATCCAAGACTACTGCGCCGGTCTGGGCCGCGTGCTGGAGGTGGCCCTGGGCGATGGCCACGGCTTCGCGCTCAATTCGGCTGAGGAGCGTGGCGCGCACCTGTTTGGCGTCACCGTGCCGAACCCGGCGCTGATCCCCGCTATCCTGGAGCAACTGGCGGCCCGCAAGATATTCGTTTCCCAGCGCGGCAGTGCCGTGCGCGTCTCCCCGCACGTCTACAATACCCCCGAGGACATGGTGGCCCTCGCCGACGCGCTCAAGGCCGCTGCGCGCTAGCCGTAAAAGCAGCCTGGCACCCCAGGGGCCGCTGCCCCCCGGAACCCCTGCAAGGGAGCTGCGCCCCCTTGACCCCGTGCGGGCACAGGAAGCGGGCGAGGCGGTTTCTTCCACATTTTCTTCCACATTGGCCGGGTGCCGGGCCCCAGGTTAGGCCGCTGCCCTAACAGGGCCTAGGCCGGGGGGCCGTTGACGTGGGGCTTGAGCGCCGCGTAGAGCACGCGGTGGATGGGCGTGGGCACGCCCAAACGCTCGCCGAGGCGCACGATGGTACCCTGGAACACGTCCAGCTCCAGCCGCCGCCCGGCGCGCAGGTCCAGCAGCATGGAAACGGTGTGCTGGGGGCTCACGCCGTCCGCGAAGGCCAGGTGCCGGGCCACCACGTCGTCCTCCAGGCTCACGCCGCTGGCACGGGCCAGGGCCTCGCCCTCGCGCAGGGCGCCCTCGAACAGCGCGCGCGTGTCGGGGTCGGCCATCACGGCGCGGGTGGGGATGCGCGTGGCGCCCGAGACACCCGCCAGCGCGGCGACCATGATGAACTTGCGCCACAGGTCGCGGCGGATGTCGGGCGATTGCTCGGCGTTCACGCCCGCCGCGCGTAGGGTCGCCTCCAGCGCGCCGGCACGGTCGCTGAGGCCGCCGGCCAGCTCGCCGAACACGAACGGCCCGTTGAAGACGTGGCGCAGGCGGCCCGGCGCGATGACGTTGCACGAGAGGAACACGGTGCCGCCCAGCACGCGCTCCGGGCCCAGCACGGCGCCGATGCGCTCCTCCATGTCCACGCCGTTCAGCAGCGGCACCACGAACGTGTCCGGCCCCAGCAGGGGGCGGATGGCCTCGCTGGCCGCCTCCAGGTCGTAGGCCTTCACGCCCATCAGCACCACGTCCACCGAGCCGATCGCCGCCGGGTCGTCCGTGGCATCGACCTGGGGCAGATGGAAATCGCCCACGTGCGCGCTCTCCATGTGCAGTCCGTCGCGCTGCAGGGCGCGCAGGTGCTCGCCCCGGGCGATGAAGGCCACGGACTCGCCGCCGTGGGCCAGCATGGCGCCGTAATACCCGCCCAGTCCCCCGGCACCCATGATTGCAATGCGCATCGTGCTCCTCCCTTCGCCTTCTTTGTGCCGGGACCGCTCAGGCGGGGCGCCCGCCGGCCCGCAGTTTGAGCGCCGCATAGATGAACGTGGTGATGGGCACGGGCACGCCGTGTTCCCGGCCCAGCCGCACTACCGTGCCGTGCATGGCCTCCAGCTCCAGCGGATGGCCCGCTTCCAGGTCCTGCAGCATGGACGGCCGCATCTCTCCGGGCGTGACTTCCACGTGGGCCAGGGTGTGCGCCACTGCGTCCGGCTCCAGCGCCACACCACAGGCGGCAGCCACGGCGCCCACCTCGCGGCAGCAGGCCACGTACAGCGCCCGCGTATCGGGATCGGTCATCACGGGGCCGATGGGGCTGCCGGTCACGGCGCACACGCCGCCGTTGGCCGCCACCAGCATCAGCTTGCTCCACAGCTCGCGCGCCATCACGTCCGACGTTTCCGCCCGGATGCCCGCTCCGCGCAGCACGGCCAGCACGCGCTGGCAGCGCTCCGTGACCGGTCCCCGCACCTCGCCGAAGATGAAGCGCCGCTGCGGCCCGGGCTGGTGTACCACGCCTGGCCTGGGCCGGTTCGCCGGCACGTAAGTGAGCCCGGCCAGCACCTGTGCGCCGGGCAGGGCCTGGGCCACGCGCTCGGCCGCGTCCACGCCATTGAGCAACGGCAACACCAGCGTCCCGGGCCCCACCAGCGCCCGCAGCGCGGGCAGGACGCTCTCCAGGTGATAGGCCTTGGTGGTCAGCAGCACCAGTTCCGCGGGGCCCGCCGTGGCGGGATCGTCCGTGGCCTGCACGGGCCGCACCGTGAAGCGCTCTTCGTCCCGCAGCACCTCCAGGCCCTCGGCCCGCAGGGCTGCAAGCTGCCGGCCGCGGGCGATGAACACGACGTCCTCCCCCGCGTGGGCCAGCAGGCCGCCGTAGAAGCAGCCGATGGCTCCCGCGCCCAACACGGCAATGCGCATAACGTCCCTGGTGACCTGTCTGGTGGGGCTAGGCTTTGTTTGGAAGTGCCGGTTGCGGATGGGGGCCTTGCCCCCATACCCCCAACAGGAAGAGGGGCTCCCTGTACCCTGTTCGCGTGTCACCCCCGAATTCCATTGCTTGGCGCCCGTACCGGGGGCGCGGGGGCCCTCGGCCCCCGCATCTGGTTTGTCCTGCTTTCGGGCGGCGGCAGCCGCTTGAACGTGCGATTCAAAAGCACCGCTAATCCGCGCGGCCGTCGGCGCGCAGCTTGAGCGCGGCATAGATGAAGGCGTTGACGGGCGTGGGCACCCCCAACTCGCGGCCCATGCGCGCGGCGGTGCCGTTGAGCACCTCCAGCTCCAGGCGTTGGCCCCGCTCCAGGCTGAGCAGCATGGAGGGGCGTGTTTGGGGTGGGATGCCCTCCGAGAAGCGCAGCGTGTCCGCCACCACCGTGGGCGACAGGGGGATGTCCTGCCTGGCGGCCAGCGCGGCGATCTCCTCCATGCAGCCCACGTAGAGCGCGCGCGTGTCCGGATCGGCCAGCACGGGACCCAGCAGGGAGGCCGTGACGGCGCACACGCCGCTGGCGGCGCAGATGAACAGGTACTTCTGCCAGATGGCGCTGCGGATCTGCGGGCTCAGCTCCGCCTTAATTTCGGCGTGCTGCAGGCAGTCCAGGATGGCCTGGGCGCGGGGCGTGGTCTCGCCCGAGAACTCGCCGAAGACGATCTTGTTGAGCGGCCCCACCTGCCGGATGTGACCCGGCTCCTCGATGCGCGCGGAGATCTGCGCCAGCCCGCCCAACACGTGGCCGGCGCCCAGCACGGGGCCGATGCGCTCGGCGATGTCGGCCCCGTTGAGCAGCGGCAGCACGAGCGTCTGCGGGCCCACCAGGGGCTGCATCTGCTGGGCGGCGCCCTCCAGGTCGTAGGCCTTGATGGTCAGCAGCACGAGATCCACGGGCCCCACCGCGGCGGGATCGTCCGTGGCTTGCACGCTGGGCAGCGCGATCTTCGCCTGGTCGCCCTCCACGCGCAGGCCGCGCTCCCGCAGGGCGGCCAAGTGTGCCCCGCGGGCGATGAAGGTGACGTCCTCGCCTGCCTGCGCCAGCTTGGCGCCGTAGAATCCCCCGACGCCGCCGGCGCCCATCACTGCAATGCGCATGGTTTGCCTCCGGTTCGCATCCCTGTTTATCCCGCCCGGTCGGGTGGACGCAAGCCGGTGGCGCGGCCGTGGGGCTGCTGTGCGGCGGAGAGGCGCCGCCGGCGCCATCCGGGCCGCCCAGCGCTGGGTGCAACGCCGCGGCAAGGACGCGTACGGCGCCGCGCGGGCGGCCGCGTCGTGTGGAGGAATGGCGTGGGAACTGCGGCCTGTCAGGCGGCCGCTGTGGCCGTGGTGCTGGCTACCGCCGCGCCACGCCGCGTGTGGCGGCATCCACGAAATATTCGAGGGCCAGGTTCTTGTGGGCGTCCAGGTCCACCGGCACCGTGACCGGCTCGGCGCCCAGGGCCTCACGGATGCGTGTGAAGTAGGCGTGTTCCGAGGGCTTGCGCTTCACGTCTGCCTTGAGGATCAGCGCGAGCACAACCAGCGTGGCGCGCTTGGCCAGTTCGGTGTTGATGCGCTCGATGGCCGCGCTTTCCGTCATTTCCCGGAACCAGGGCTGATGCCGGAAGGTGGGCATGCCCACCGCACTGGCCAGCAGGTCGATCATGCGCGTCTCGCGGGGCACCGCCTCGTCGTCCGCACTGGCCATGCGTTCGGCTAGGTACAGAATCGGCTCGGCGGAGCGGCGGGAGACGGGGCGGGGCGGATGGACAATGTTGCTCTTGCGCAGGCCGCTTTCGAATTCCATGGTGCCCCCTGGGGAAGCGAAATGGACGATCCCAGTTTCGTTTTCTTATCCGCAATTCACGAACCGGATGCAAGCGGATTCCTCCCCCTCGGAAACGCCCCCGAGGGCGCCTTCGGCAGGCAGGTGCTCCCGGCCCGGCGGGTGTGCCTGGCCGTCCGTCCGTGGGCGTAGCGCGTACCCCCGTGTCCGCAATCCGGGGGGCCTTTGCTTCAGCCCACCAGGTAGCGCATGGCGAGGTCGCGGTGCGCGTCCAACTCCGTCGGTACGGCGATGGGCTCCGTCTCCAGCATCTCGCGCACCTTGTGGAAGTAGGCCTTGGCGGCTTCGCCGCGCGTCGTATCGGCCTTCATCACCAGCGAGATGATGACCAGCGCTCCGCGCTTGACCGTCTCCAGGTCGATCATTTCGCAGGCGCGCTTCTCGTTGAACGAGCGGAACCAGGGCTGCCGCCGGAAGTCCTTGAGCTGCAGGGCTTCGGCGAGTTGATCCACCGTGCGCTTGCCCGGGGCGGGCACGATCTTGTCTTGTTGGCTCATCCGCTCCGCCAGATACATGATGGGCTCGATGTACTTGCGGGGCAGGGCGTGCGTCGGCTTGTCGATGTGCCGTTGCACGACGTGACCGGGAACGTCCATGGGGCCTCCTTATTCACTGTCCACTGCGGGTGAGGCGCTGCGGCCCGGCCCACGGCCTTGGCCGCGCCCCCCTTGCCGCCCATGCAAGCAAGTTGCGCACCAGTGCGCACCGGGGCGGTGTGCATGGCCTGGTACGCAATGGGCGCATCGGGCGATCGGTATTAAGGAAGCTCAGTCCCTGAGGTATTCCAGTGCCAGCCCGAGGTGCTCCTCGATGCTGGTCGGTACGACAATCATCTCCAGACCCAGGCGCTCGCGCAGGCCGCTGAAATAGGCCTTGGCGTTCTCTCCGCCTTCGGTATCCGCCTTGAGCACGAGCGACGCCACCACCAGCGCTCCCTTGCGCGCGCGCTCCGTCACCAGCATGTCGCAGGCCCCCGCATCGTTGAGCCGGCGGTAGGACGCTTGCTCCCGATAGCCGCGCAGGCCCAGCAGTTCCGCCAGGCGTTCGGTGATGGATTTGGCCGGCGGTGGTTGGATGGGGTCCTGGGCCGCCATGCGGTCCGCCAGGAAGAGAATCGGCTCGACGAATTCGCCCCGTACCGCCCGATCCGGATGCTCCACGGGAGGGCGAGGCATCGCTCGCGTTTCGCTCATCGCGGTTCTCCTTCTCACGTGCCAGAGAATCGGCCGTACCCCCCTAATTCCACCACGTCTCGGCCATTTTGTTCAATTCTTGATTAGCAGCAATGTACTAAATAGTCTATTTTTATTTCTAGTGACGCAAAATGCAGATTGGCTGTGAGGGCCTCCAGACCGCGTGACGCGGGCGTCGTTGGTTGGGTCGGCAGGGGCGCTGTGGTACACTGAACGTGTGGCGGCATGAGCGGGCTGGAGGCCCCGCGGCGTCTCCGCGGCCATTCCGTGGTAGCCCCTCGCCGCCCTGCACTGGGCAGGAAACCCATGGCATCCCTGGCACGCCGGACGGACATGTCCCCCGAACCTCGCCGAGCGCCTGCGGCTGAGCCGCCCCCGATCGACTGGCTGGACGATGCGGCCGTGGGCCGTGTGCGGACGGCTCTGGCCGGACGCGATAGCTACCAGGATCAGGGCGGGCCGATCGAGTTGGTGCAGACGCACATCTCCTCAGTGTTCCTCACTCCGCGCTACGTCTTCAAGTTCAAGCGGCCGCTGGACGTGGGCTTCGCGGACTTCCGCACCGTGGCCCAACGCGAGCGCTTCTGCCGGGCGGAGTTGGAGTTGAATCGGCGCCTGGCGAAGGGTGTGTACCTGGACGTGCTGCCGCTGCACGCCGCCGGCGAGGGCTTTCGCCTGGGCGGTAGCGGTGAGGTTGCGGATTGGTGCGTCGTCATGACCCGGCTGCCAGCCGCGGACATGCTGGATCACCGCCTCAGCCACGGGCGGGTCTCCCTGGCGCAGTTGGATGCCTTGGCGGAACTGCTGGTGGCGTTTCACCGCAATGCCGTGGGCGGGCCCGGGCTGGCGCGCTTTGGTGGACTCGATGTCGTGCGCGGCAACTGGGACGAGAACTTCGCCCAGACGGAGGCCTTCGTCGGCCAGACGCTATCCCGCGAGGACTTCGACGCCATCCGCGCCGCGGTGGGCGATTGGCTGGCGCGTCACGCGGCCTTGCTGGAGGCGAGAGCGGCGGGCGGCTTCGTCCGCGATGGCCATGGCGACCTGCGCTGCGAGCACGTCTACCTTGGCCTTGGCGAAGCGATCAAGGTCATCGACTGCGTGGAGTTCAACGACCGCTTCCGCTATGGCGACGTGGCCAACGACCTGGCCTTTCTGCTGATGGATTTGACGAACCTGGGGCAGCCGCGCCTCGCCCGCCGGCTGCTGGAGCGCTACGTGGCGCTGAGCGGGGATGCCGGGCTACCGCGCCTGGTGGCCTTCTACGCCTGCTACCGCGCCTACGTGCGCGGCAAGGTGACGGCCTTCAAACTGAACGACCGCACCCTGGCCGGGCGGCAGCGTGAGGCTGTGCGCAAGCGGGCGGCGGGCTACTTCCGGCTGGCGCGGAACTTCACCCGCCAGATGGCGCCGCCCGTGCTGGTGCTGGTGGCAGGGCTGATGGGCACGGGCAAGACGGCGCTGGCCGAGGCACTGGCCGCGGAGGCGGGTCTCGTCGCCCACAATTCCGACGCGGTGCGCAAGGCGCTGGCCGCTGCCGAGTCGGCGTCGGGCGCAGCCGCGCCCTGGGGCGGAGGCATTTATACGCCGGCCTGGAACGCGCGCACCTATGACGCGCTCTTCGCGCGGGCGGAGGCGGCCCTGCGCGCGGGCCGCTCGGTGATCCTGGACGCCTCGTTCTCTCGCCGGGCTGACCGCCAGTGCGCCCGCGAGCTTGCCACGCGCCTGGACGCCCAACTCGTGCTGGTGGAGTGCAAGCTGGATGAGGCCCGCACGCGCAAGCGGCTGCGACAGCGCACCCGGGAGGGCCGCTCCGTCTCCGATGGTCGCGAGGCACTGTACGAGCGCCAGCGCGCGGCTTTCGAGCCGGTGGAAGAGCTTCCGGCCGAGGCGCACCACGTCGTCGTGACCGAGGGTCCGCCGCGGGCGCTGGCTACCGAACTGCTGCCGCGGCTGGCGCTGCCGCCCCCGCTGTTCGGCGTGCGCGACTAGCTCGCCCTGAAACGCAAAAACCCGGCGCCCCTGTGCGAGGCTGCCGGGTTCCCAACGACTGGACGATGCCGATCGGCCGGAGCAGTTACTTCTTGCCCGCCACGGAATCGCGCAGGCCTTTGCCGGCGCGGAAGCGGGCCACCTTGGACGCGGGGATGGTCATCTCGGCGCCCGTCTGCGGGTTGCGGCCCTTGCGCTTGGCCCGCTTGGAGACCGAGAACGAGCCGAAACCCGTGAAGGAAATCGAGCCGCCTTTGGAGAGCAGGCCCTTCACCTCGTCCAGCGCACTATCCAGCACCTTGCCGGTCAGCGCTTGGCTGGAGCCCGCTTTCTTGGCGACCTTCGCGATCAGCTCTGCCTTCGTCATAACTCCTCCGTGAGTCAAGTGCTGCAAAGGAAATAGGGAGACGGGGCCATTACAGCCCAGCGCCGGGGCCATTGCCCGACCCGCCGCCAAACCCCAGATCGTCGGGGGTTGGTCGGGCGATGCCATCGGCAGACCCCCCAGAGGAGCGGTATTGCCGACGCGGCAACCGCTCATTACGCACTCTATAAGGAAATTATCGCTAATGTACAAGCAAAATGCGCCACCGTGGCGGCATTCCCGCCATGTTTTGCCGCAGATGCCCGGCCCCTGGGCCTCCACATGCACCCCACTTTCGTCCGTGCTAAGCTGTTTCGATCACAAATGATTCGTCATCTCAGTTGGTTATGGCGGGACAAGAAGGGCCTTGGGTAGCGCTTTCGCCGCGCCGTGTGCTCCGCTAGACTGAGCCGCGGGCTGTCGGTCCGCGACGCGTCCCGCATGCACTGCGGGCGCGGAAGGCGGTCGAGCGGCGATTCCGGGTGCGGCTCCTCACGGGGCGCCCGGCGGAGCGCTTCCTTCACGGTGCATCATAGGCATGGCGGAACTCGGCGAATTCGAACTGATCGCGCGCCTCGCGGCCCGCTTGGCGCCACCGCGGCAGGACGGCAGCGTGGGCATCGGGGACGACTGCGCGGCCATTCCCCATGCGGGCGGCGTGCAACTGCTGACCTGCGACATCGCGGTGGCCGGCCGGCACTTCCTGCCCGGGCGCACGCCCATGGCGGACGTGGGCTGGAAGATCGCCAGCGCCAACGTGAGTGACGTCTGCGCCTGTGGCGGCCGGCCGACCCACGCGCTGGTCTCCCTGGGCGTTCCCGCCCACCAGGACCCGGCGGCGCTGGATGCCCTCTACGATGGCTTGGCCGAGGCGGCCGAGGCCTACGGCTTCGCTGTGGTGGGCGGCAACGTGAGCGGCGCCGACGCGCTGCTAGTGGACCTGTTCGTGCTGGGCGAGGCGCCGCGCTTCATCCCGCGCGGCGGGGCCCGGCCGGGCGACCGCATTGCCGTGAGCGGACGGCTGGGCGGGGCCGCGGCGGGGCTGGCCCTGTTCGGCGCAGGTGCCGCGCCGCTGACGCACCCGCTGGTGCGGCGGCACCTGCGGCCCCGGGCCCGCACGGATCTGGTGCCGCTGCTGCAACGCGTGGCCAACGCGGCCATCGACATCAGCGACGGCCTTGCCTCCGAGCTGGGCCATGTGGCCGAGCGCAGCGGCGTGTGCCTGGCCATCGAGGGCGCCCGCGTTCCGCAGCATGAGGCCCTGGGCCCATACGCCCGCGAGCAGGGACGGGAGGCGCTGGAATTCGCCCTCCACAGCGGCGAGGAGTACGAGCTGCTGTTCACGCTGCCGCCCGAGCACGAGGCGGCGCTCGCCGGCCAGGACGTCACGGTGATCGGGGAGGTGCGCGCGGGCAGCGGCGTGCTGCTGGATGGCCGCCCGCTGGCCCCCGGCGGCGGCTGGGACCACCTGCGCCACCCCTGATGCCGTGCCGGGCGTTCCGCCCGGGCAGCGGGACAAGCAGACGCGCAGACTCTGGGGGGCCACACCTGGGAGCCTCTCGCTCCACAACCCGCCGCTGTCATTCCGAGTGCAGCGAGGAATCTGTTGTGGGTGCGCGCGAGCCTCAGGATGAAACGCGGGATCGGGTGCGCGACACCCGACGATTCCCACGCACCCTAGAAGGCATGTGAAGAAAGGAGTCGCGACCTTGGGGGGCTCTGCCCCCGAACCCCCGGCAGGGAGCACAGCCCCCAGCACCCCTTTCAGATCAAGTATTTGCACAGCTGCAATGCAGCCGCGCAAATCCATCAGGGGGGCGCGGGGGGACTTGTTCCCCCGCAGCCGTTGTCTTTCACAGGCTCTCTAGTCGATGCGCAGCACGATCTTGCCGTACTGACCGCCGGCTTCCATCAGCGCGTGGGCCTGGGCCGTCTCCGCCAGCGGGAAGACGTGGTGCACCTCCGGCACGAGGCCCGAGCGCCGCACGAAGCGCAGCATGGCGGCGAACTCCCGTGGACTGCCCATGTAGGTGCCGATCAGGTGCACCTGGTGGATGAACAGATCGCGGATGTTGAGCTGCAGGTCCGCGCCTGTGGTGACGCCCAGGAACACCACGCGGCCGCCCGGCCGCACCAGCCGTGCGGCGGCAGGCAGGGTCTTCTCGCCGCTATGGTCCACCGCCAGGTCGATGCCGTCCGGCCCCGCCAGGTCGCGCACCTGGGCTTCCCAATCCGCGCCGCCGTAGTTGACGGCGCCGTCCGCCCCCTGCGCACGGGCCCTGGCCAGCTTATCCTCGCTGCCGGACGTGACGATCACGCGAGCACCCGCGCCCTTGGCGAAGTGCAGGGCGAAGCCGGCCACACCGCTGCCGATGCCCGGCAGCAGCACCGTCTGGCCCGGCCGCAGGCGCCCCTGCGTGAACAGGGCACGCCAGGCCGTGAGCCCGGCCAGAGGCAGCGCCGCTGCCTGCACCCAGTCCAGGTGCTCCGGCTTGGGCGCCAGGTTCTCCACCGGGATGGCGATGGCCTCGGCGTAGGTGCCGAGCGTGGGGTTGCCGAGGATCTGGAAGGTGTGGGCCTGGGCCTCCTCCCCGTCGCCCCAGTGCAGGCCGGGGTTGATCACCACCTCGCGGCCCACCCAGTGCTCGTCGGCCGTGGCGCCCACGGCCTCCACCACGCCGGCGCCGTCCGAGCCGAGGATCATCGGCTCCGGGCCCGGGTAGGCCTTGCGCTGCCACACGTCGCGATGGTTGATGCCGGCCGCCCGCAGCCGCACGCGGGCCTGCCCCGGTGCGGGCGCAGGGTCGGGATGTGGCTGCAGCCGCAGCACGGCGGGGTCACCCCCCTTGGTCAGTACGATGGCCTGCATGGTCTTCCCCGGCTGATGGCATCCCCCCACCCTGGCGGGCTCTGTGGGCACTACCTCGATTGTACGCGCGCGGGCGGCCTGGCGCACGCCGCTCGCCGTGACCCGGCGGCGGGCGCGCTCACTCCTCGCTGGGCAGCACCCGGCGGCGGCGCGGATACCACTCCTCCTCCAGGAAGCGCTCCTCCTCCGGCGTGGAGACGCGGCCGCGCAGGGCGTTGCGGTGCGGGAAGTGCCCGAAGCGCTCGATGGTCTCCAGGTACAGGTCCGCGATGCGGCCCATGAAGCTCAGCTCCGGGATGGCCTCGGCGCAGGTGTGCATCACGGGGTTGACCCGGCGCTGCAGCGCCGCGTCCTCCGCGTGCAGCAAGGGCAGCGCGGCGTAGTATCGCTCCAGGGGTGTGAAGTCCTGCCAGTCCTGCCGCGCGAAGAAGCGCTCGGCGGCGGCCTGGGCGTGCAGGTCCGTGGCGTAGGCGCGCCCGTCCTGGCGGTACAGGTGGCGCGGCACCTGGTCCAGCAGCAGGATCAGCGCCAGCCGGTCGTGCGGTCGGCGCACCCAGTCGTCGAGCTGGTGGGTCGCCGCCAGCTCGTACAGCTCGCCCAGCACCTCGCGCACCACGTGGTCGTGCCGCTTGCCGGGACGCTCCAGCGCGAACCAGAACGTGAGCACTTGGCGCGCGGTGATCTTGGGCTTGGGCATGGCGCTGGATGGCTCGGCTGTGAGTCGGCGGAGGCGCGCCCGCGGGCGTTCCGTGAGAATTGGCTTCGTTTCGCAGCGCGGCCCACGCCCCGCGCTCCGCCGGCCCTGGCGGGTACGGCGCGGGCCGGCTCGCCGATCGGCTTCGATTCGTAGCACGGCCCCGCGGCGCACTCAATGCGACGCCCCTGGCCCCGCGTGGCACACCGACTGCGGCCGGATCGGCTTCGTTTCGCAATTTCGCCGGTGGCCCGCCGGGCAGCCATCCTGGCCGCTCCGCGCGGATCCATCATACCGCGGAGGCCCGCCGGGCGCAGCCGACAAAGCGGGACAATTGCGGACGCCTGGACGCCCTCCCTCTTACCGGTCAGCACAGGAGTCGAGTACATGACGCGGCTGTAGCTGCAATCCCTCACCGCCCTCGCCCGATCTGCTGCTGCCTCGCCAAGCCCTGGATTCCGGCCATCGGGCGGCGGTGCTAGAAAGCGACAGCTTTTCCTGTTGCGTAAGTCTTGGGAGGCGGATACGAATTAAGGAGGTGCTCGTCGATTTTGCCACATGAATATAGAGGGGACTCATGGGGTGAAGCGTAGCGATGTGCCCGTCCGAAGTGGAGCGGTAATTCGGGCGGTTCCTGCGTTGGAATGGCGCCATAGGGCTCCGCTGGTGACGTTTGTCCTTTGTCCTTCCCCGTCTCTCCGTCACAACGCCGTCGTTTGTATGTTCCGGCTGCTCCGGCACCGGACGAGGACTCCCTGTGCGACGTCCTGCGTGCTGTTGCTGTGTCTGCGGCACCCCCAGTCGAAAGCCGCGGATGAGGCATTCGCTTGCGGAAGGCGAAGCAATGGCGTCGATGTCACAGACGGATGAGGTACGGAAGCGTGTTCTCGTAAGGCTGCGAATGACGTCCATCCAGTAAAGGAGGTTGCCATGAATACCGGCCTGCGGTGTGTGTGGTTGCTTATTCTGAACGTCGTCAGCCTGATCCTGGCCGTCACCATCTTTATTGTGCTGCTCATTCACATTCCGATTTTCGGATGGCTGCTGATCGCCGTCATTGTAATCGTCCTGCTCATCGTCATCTTCATCATTACATGGAGCCGGGTGCTTATCTGCTTCAGGGTGCTGGAGAAGAAGCAATAGGCAGATAGGTTCTGTCGCAGTCCGGAGCGGTCGGGGTCGGAGTCGCAGTGGCGAAGCCGGGCAGGGGGTTGACCTGCCCGGCGATGCCTATCCGGCGCCCGCTGACCGCGCCGCATGTATGCGCGCGAATTGACCGTCACAAGGGGCGGGGCGGGCAGTTGCGAGGACGTGTGTGCTACGAGACAAGCCCGCTGCTCGCCAGAGGTGCTACCTGCAACCGACGAGGTGAGCCATGGCAAGGGGACGCGAAAGCAAACCGCTCCCAAAGGGGCGCGTCGAGCTCACAGTCAAGCTCGATCTGTTGGAGTCCAAGGATGCGAAAGAAATTCCGAAGAGCGTCGCCTACGCCTATTCGGCGGGCGGTAAGCTGTTGGCCAGCGAGTCCATCGCGGCCGGCAAGAGCGCGAAGCTCACGTTGCCGGCCCTGGAAGAGGCGCAGGCCATCAATGTTGTAGTCGGGCCGGAGGCCGGGGAGAAATCGGTGAAGCTGCCCGACCTGATGCGTCGCGGCGGGGAGCTGCGCCACGTCAGGATCGATCCCACTGTCCGCGAAGTTGCTGTCGATTTCCACGTAATCCCGGACAAATGGCGATGCTGGCTTCTGTCGATCTGCTTCGTCAAAGGGACGCTGCTCAAGCGACAGGAGGTGGATGGTATCCTCGTCGATTTCCCGGTGTGCAACGCCACCGTCGAAGTCTATGAGGTCGACCCGCTTTGGCTGGTGATTCCGAGGCTGCCGCTGGACCGGATCGAGTGGTTAAGGGAACTGCTGGCCGGCATCCGCGTGCCGCCCGTCGGGCCCTGGCCGCCCATCGGGCCATGGCCTCCGGAGCCGTGGCCCCCGGGGCCGCTGCTGGATCTGCCAGGCGAGGCCCAGATGCGTATGGCAGGCATGGCCGCCATGGAGAAGTCCGATGTCCCTGGGGCCGGCGAAGCATCCCGCAGTGTGTCCGCCATCGAGAACGTCCGCTCATTGGCGATGAACACGGACGCCATCGCGTTCCGCAGCGTACTCATCGAGAACGCAAAGCTGGTGGCGCCGTACCTCTGCCGGTACTTTCCGTGGGTCACCAAGCAGAAGGTGGCCGAGGCCGTCACGGATGAGTGCGGACGCTTCCAGGCGGCCTTTTTCCGGGGCTGCGCCAATCCCGACACGCCGGACCTGTACTTCAAGGCAACGCAGCAGATCTCCGGAATCGGGGACGTGACGATCTATGAGCCGAAGCCCGTCGCGTGCCACACGCACTGGAACTATCAGTGCGGCAGCGAGGTGACGCTGTACACCAGCAATCCCCTCGCACGCACGTGCTCGCCCTGCGCACCCGTGGATGGGCCGGACAACTGGGTGCTGGTGATGGCGATCGGCAATCTGCCACTGAGCCGCATCCGGGGCACGAGCACCACTGCACAGCCGACTACCAACGCCGGCAATCTGGGGCTCAACTTCGGCATCGGCGAGTCGCCGACCTTCGACGGGAGGCCCTTCGGTGGGCTGCTGCGGCTGCGCATGGAGTTCGACAACAGCCTGCGGGAGCACCTGGGCGTCCGGTACTATCGCGTCTCGTACCGCAAGGGAACCACGGGCAGCTTCGCCGCCTTGAACGGAGAGGTGCACCGGCACTACATCTATGACTCGGGTGGGCTGCCGGTGATCGAGGGATACCCGCTTGGCCCCAAGGTCATCAACGGCGTCCCGGACCTCTTCGAGATCCCGCCGGCCCTGCCGCCCCACGGGCAGTGGAGCGTGCCGGATGCGAAGGAGGACCTTACGAGCGCCAAGTTCTCCACCGTAGCGCTCGCTCCGGCGGCGGAGCACGGCAAGTATCAGCTCAAGGTCGATCTCTTCGACATCAATGGCAACCTCGTCAACATCGATGCCATTGCCGGCCAACAGATCCGCTATGTGGTCCCGGTGAACGAGGATGTCTCCACGCCGGGCACCATCAACACGGATGACGCCAGCAGCCTGGGATTGGTGGTAGATGACGATGCCGATGGGAAGGAAAGTTTCATCATGACGGTGCACGTGGACAACAACCACTGCACTGCGGACATCGGCACGCCGACCCTCAACGGTGCCGCTGCCAATGACTGCGGTGTGCTCGAGTACATGAGCGGCAGCCAGAACGTCGACCTGCCGTACCAGGCACAGCACCCCAATGGGTTCGCGACCTACACGTTCTCCATCAAGCGGGGTGCGAATACCCTGCCGGCACTCACGCAGTCGGGTACTGCGGTGCCGCCGGGCAACTTCGTTGAATCCACCACGGTCGGCGACTTGCTCTCGGCGGACTGTCCGATCGCGGGATTCTCGGAGCACCTGTATGTGTGGGCGATGGCCACGGATGGCTGGGTGCGGCTCAGCGGGTACGACGCATCCAATCATCGGGGCCTCGCGCTGGCACCGCGCATCATGCCCGGCTCCACGCCGTAAGCGGCAAGCCACACCGCCTCTTGCGCGATCCTGGTCGTCGCGGGGTCCCGAGAGGCGGTTTTCCGCCTAGGGTAGCCGTGCGAAGTTGTTGCAGCATCCACCTTCAGGCTTGGGAGGGCACATGCAGCCAGCCGAACTTACCGACCGCAGGGTCGGTATTGGCGGAACGGGGGGCGTTCCCCCAGAATCGCCACCGCCTGGCGCTGCTGCTGTGCCTGATTCGCCTGGTGGCACCCTTGTTCTGGCGGATAGGGTGGATGTCGCCGTATTGCTGGATCGCGTGCGGTGGTTCCGCACCGCACACACGCGAGCCGTCCGGCTCCGCATTCCCCAGTTAGCCGCTTCGGACGCGGAGAGATGGGAAGGGCGCATCAATGCGCAACTCCGCATCTGTGGATGCTTCAGCGGGGCGCTGATGGCCCTGCTTGCAGCGATCGGCGGAGCCGGCTACGCCATCCTGCGCTTGGCATCCGGCGGTGCCGTCACGTGGTCGACGGTGTGGGCCTGTGGGGGGGCCATACTCGCTGCGGCAGCGGCGGGCAAGCTCGGCGGACTGGCGATCGGACAGGTACGCCTGCGGCGGTCCCTCGCTGGCCTGCTGCGGTCACTCGAAGTGCCTCGGTAAGTCCGGTCCGGGCAATTTCGTCCGCCCCCGTCCGGTTCAATGCGCCCTCCCCGCCCGCGCCGCCCGTGGCCCGGCGGGCCGCCCCCTACCGCTTGGCCTTGGCGATCCAGTCGCGCAGGCGCTCCAAGCCTTCCTCGATCTTGGGCTCGGCGGTGGCGTAGGAGAAGCGCACGTGGTGGCCCTGCCCGGCCACGGGCTTGCCGAACTGGCTATCCGCCAGCACGGCCACGCCGGCTTCGTGCAGCCAGCGTTTGCGCAGCGCCTCGGCATTGGCCGCGCCGGTCATCTCGCACAGCTCGGTGACGTTGGGCCACACGTAGAAGGCGCCGCCGGGGCGCAGGGTGCGCATGCCCTGCAGGGAGCCCAGGCCCTCGCAGATCAGGTTGCGGCGGCGCGAGAAGCTCTCCATCATCGCGCGCTGCTCCTCCTGCGGCCCCGTGAGAGCCTCCACCCCGGCCCACTGCGTGATGGAGCCCGCGCAGGAGTCCGTGTTGGTGATCCAGGTGGAGAAGTAGGGCGCGAGCTGCCGGTTGGCCGCGTAGCCCAGCCGCCAGCCGGTCATGGCGTAGCTCTTGGATGCGCCGTCCAGCACGATGGTGCGCTCCTGCATGCCGGGCATGGCGGCGATGGAATGGAACTCGCCGTCGTGCACCATGCGCGAGTAGACCTCGTCGGAGAACACCCAGCACTCCGGATAGTCCGCCAGCACCTCGGCGATGGCGGCCAGCTCGTCCCGGCTCAGCGTGCGCCCGGTGGGGTTGTGGGGGGAGTTGAGGATCAGCAGCCGCGTGTTGGCGTTCAGCTTGGCGCGCAGGTCCGCCAGGTCGAACGAGAACGCCTCGCGCTCCAGCAGCGGCAGGGCCACGGGCACGGCGCCGCAGGCCGTGATCTGGCTCTCATAAATGGGGAAGCCCGGCGAGGGATAGAGCACCTCGTGACCCGCGCCGTGGTCCGTCACGGCCAGGATGCTGTACATGATGAAGGGCTTGGCGCCGTTGGCCACCGTAATGTCGTCCGCGCTGTAGCCGACCCCCCGGGTCTCGGAGAGATACGCGGCCACCGCCTGGCGCAGCTCCGGAATGCCGGCCGACGCGGTGTAGCCCGTCTTGCCCTCGTCCATGGCGCGCTTGGCCGCCTCGCGGATGTTGGCGGGCGTCACGAAGTCCGGCTGGCCGATGGCGAAGCTGATGATGTCGCGGCCCTGCGCGATGAGCTGGTTCACCTCGGCCAGCACGACGAAGGCGTGCTCGGTGCCCAGGTTGCGGGTACGGCTGGAAACGGTCGGCATGGAGGCCCTATGACACGGGCCGGGCTGCGGGGTCGCGCACGCAGGCGCAGGGGCGGGCCCGGCAACAAGATTACGGGTTAAACGTTCCGGGCGGTTCTGCTACAACGATCTGGGGCTGGCGGCTTCGCGCCGGGAACGGCTGCCGGGTAACCTACACCGTTTGCCCGCGCCCCCGCAATGCAGGATGCACCGGGCCCCGGGGCGTGCCGGCCGTCACGGCAATGGCTGCCGCAGGATGGGCTCGGCACCCAGGCACAGGATGTGCGCATGACGCTTAAGCTCTTTCACAGCGCCGATCTCCACCTGTCGCAGACCGAGCGGGCGTACAGCCTCGCCGTGCTGGAGGAGCTGGTCTACCACTGCCAGCGCCTGCAGCCGGACGCGTGGCTGCTCTGTGGCGACGTGTTCGATACCCACGAGGACGCGCTGGCTCTGGCGGCGGACTTCCTGGCCTACCTGCGGCCTCTGGCGGGCCTGCCCGTGCTGATGATCCCGGGCAATCACGAGCTCTCCGGCGGACGCGAGCCTGACTCCCTGGCGGCGCTCCAGGCCGCCGGCGCGGGAGGGGCTGCGGACGACCCCCAGGGCGCGGCCTTCCGGCTGTGCCTGCGCACGCCCTGGGAGCTGCTGCGGCCCGAGGGGCTGGACGCGGAGTTCCTCGCCGTGCCCTTCCAGCGCAGCTACGGGGAGTATCCGGAGTGGCACCTGCCCCCCAAGGAGCGGCGCTGGCGTGTGGGCCTGCTGCACGGCGTGGTCAACGGCATGACCTACGCCGGGCAGAGCGACGAGGCGGAGCATGCCTTCATCGAGGCCGACCTGTTCACCCGCTGCCGGCTGGACTACGCGGCGCTGGGGCACATTCACGCCCGCGGCGAGCAGCGCCCGGGCGGCTGCCTGGCGCACTACCCCGGCTCGGGCCGCGTGTGGCGCCGGGGCGAGGAGGGTGTGCGCCAGGCCACGCTGGCCGTGCTGGACGACGAGGGCGTGCACACGGAGCCCGTGCCCATCAAGGAAGCCGGAGTGTACCGCGTCGTGCACGTGCCGCTGGACGAGCGCGCCGCGCCGCTGGGCCATGAGTCGCCCGAGGCCCTGGTGGCCACGCTGGAGCAGGACGCGGGGCCACAGGACTGGCTGCGCCTGGAGCTTTCCGGCTTCGTGGAGCGCCGGGTGGAGGTGGAGGCCCTGCAGCGCCTGCTGCAGCGGCGCTGCACGGAGCGCTTCCGCAAGCTGGACGTGGTGCTGACGGATGTGGTGGAGGCGGAGCGACTGCGGGGACACCCCCTCGTGCGCTCCTTCGATACCCAGTGGCGCAGCCGCTACGCGGATGCCCGCGCGGCCGGCGACACGGCGGAGGTCGCGCTGCTGGAACGCGCGCGGCGGCTCGCGCTGGAGCAAATCCACCAGCGTTTGGCGGAGTACTAGGAGTACCCGTGGTGCGCCAAGGCTTAATAATGGGGTTTGCGGAGGAGGAAGGCCCTGCCTCCCTCCTCCGCACCTCCTCCCTCCGGCAGGGGCCGATGGCCCCTGCACCCGTTCTACATGGGGTCAAGGGAGCCACGCTCCCTTGCGGGGGTTCCAAGGGGGTGGAGCCCCCTTGGAGGCGTCCATCCTGAAGTTTAGGGCTGACGCTCTACTAGCCCGGTTCGGACATGTCCGCCCCGCGTACTTCGAGACGCGCCCTGCGGGCGCTCCTCAGCAGCGCGGAGCGGAGTGCCGGGACGATCGGAGAGACCGCCTTCCTGAGGAGCCCGCGGAGCGGGCGTCTCGAAGGGGGCGGTCACGCATTGCAGAGTGGACCCAGGGCCCATGCTGAAGGCGATTCACATCAAGCACTTCGGAGTGTTCCAGGACCGCAGCTTCGCGCTGGGGCCGGTGACCGTGTTCAACGGCGCCAACCAGAGCGGCAAGAGCACGCTGTTCGATGCCATCCGCGTCGAAACCTTCCACCCGGAGAAGCGCGGCAAGGCCAATCAGGCGCTCTATGCCCGCTACGGGGACGACACGGACGTACGCCTGGACTGGAGCGACGGCCCGCCGGACATGACCGACGCCGAGTTCATGAACCTGTTCGCCGTCTCCGCGGGCAACGTGCGCGTGGACTTGGACGGAGATTGGCTCAACAGCGTCAAGCGCAGCCTGTTCGCGGGCGGCATCGATCCCCGCAACCTCATCGAGACCTTTACGCAACTCGCCTCGGACAAGGGCAGCCTGCGCCACATGCGCGAGCGGTCGAAGCTGGCCAAGGAGCGCGACGAGGCCGAGGCGCACCTGGAGGCCCTTCAGGCTCGGCGCGATGAGATTCTCTCCGCGCTGGACCGGCAGGAGACCGCCCGCACCGAGCTGAAAGGCCTCACCGCGCGGCTGGGCCTGCTCAAGGGGCAGGAGGCAGAGCTGGCCGAGGAGGTGCAGTGGCAGGAGCGCATCGCCGAGCGCGTGCGCAACGAGGCCGCCCTGACCCTGCTGGACGAGATCGCCGCCCTGGAGCAGACCCAGACCGAGCGCCGCGCCTTCGCCCAGGATCGCACGGCGGAGCTGGACGCCCTGGAGCAGCGCGCGCAGGAGGCCGGCGAGGCCCGTATCCGCGCCGAGCAATCGCACCAGGGCGCCACCCAGCGCCTGGAGCAGGCGCAGGCAGAGCTGGCGCGGCTGGACAAGGAGCTGTCCGCCCGCCGCACTTGGCGCGAGGCGGCGCAGGCCCTGGAAGCGCGCATGGCGGCTCACCGTGACGGGCAGCTCTCGCGGCTGCTGGTGCGGGGTGCCCTGGCGGCGTTCCTGCTCGTGTTGGGCACGGCCGGGGTGGTCGCGTTCGGCAACCGGTTCGCGAGCTGGGTCGGTCTGGCCGCGGCCATCGCCCTCACGCTGACGTTGTTCACCGCGCTGCCCTGGCTGGATAGCTGGCGGCTGCTGCGCGAGCTGAAAGACGCTTGGCGCAGCCGCCTGGGCGGCACCCATGCCTACGGCCGTGCGCAGCTCGTCACCGAGGCGGGCACGCTGGACGGTCTGGTGGATGGCTTGGCCCAGGTCACCGCGGAGCTGGGCCGCCTGGAGGAGGAGCACGTCGCCCGCGCCGAGGAGGCCCGGGGCGCCGAGGCTGCGCACACGGCCGCCGGGGCGGAGCTGACCCGCGTCCACACGGCGGAGCAGGCGGCCGGCGCGGCCCTGCGCGATTGGCTGGCGGGTCAGGACGTGACCAGCCGCGACCAGTACCGGGACCGCCTGGGCGAGTACCGCCGCGTGCACCAGCGCCTGAGTGAGGCCTATGACCGGCTGCAACGCCTGCTGGGCGAGCGCGGTCTGCCCGACGGCGCGGCCCTGCGTGCCGAGGCGCGCACGGTGCTGACCCAGCTGGAGGCGGACCGCGTGCCGGCGCAGGGTCTGCCCGAGCCCGAACTGGTGGCCCGGCGCGAGCGGCTGACCGCCCTGCGCGCCGAGGTGGCCGGTGTGGAGCGGCAACTGCACGAGCTGGACAAAGCCAGTCACGGCGAGGCGGAGCGGCTGGTGGGGCGCCTGGGCACCCTGCCGGACGAGGTGGCCGCCTTCCACGAGCGCGTGCGGCGCCTGGAGGCGGAGATCGCCACGCTGGACCTGGACCGGCGGGCGGCGGGATGCGCGCTGGAGCTGTTTCAGGCTGTCTCGGCGGACGAGACCACCGTGCTGGCCGACCTGTCCGGCTCCGTGGCGGGTGTGTTCGCGCGCATCAGTGGTGTGGACGAGGCGCGGCAGGCCGCCGTGGCCCTGGCCGGCCTGCGCACCGAGGACATCCGCGCGCTGGACCGCAACGGCGTGAGCCGGCCCGTGGAGTTCCTCTCCAGCGGCGCGCAACACCTGCTCTATCTGGCTCTGCGGCTGGAGATGGCGCGGCGGGAGCGGCAGGGGCGCTTCGCCCTGTTGTGCCTGGACGAGCCCTTCGCCTTCCTGGATCCCGAGCGGCAGATGGAGACGCTCACCTACCTGCGCGAGTTCCTGGCCGAATCGAACTGGCAGCTCCTGCTCTTCACCAACGAGCCGGCGCAGTCCGAGCGCGCGCAGGCGGTGTTTCCGGACTGCCAGGTGCACCGGCTGGGCTGAGGAGCCGGCCGTGACCGGAAGCCCGCATGGCGGGCGCGGGGGCACGCGGCCCCCGCACGGCGGTTCCTGCTGGCCTCAAACGGCACTGCTGCTTGAGGCCCCATTTCCAGACGGAAAGTCTACGCCAGGGACTTCATCTTGTTGATGAAGCCGTCCAGGTCGGGGATGGCGCCTGGGGTTTCCACCAACTCCTGCTGCACCAGCTTGCCCTCCTTGTCCACCAGGAACGCGGAGCGCTTGGGCACGCCTACGATGCCCCGCACATCGGGCAGCAGCACGTCGTAGGCCTTGGTGGTGATCTTGCCGAAGTCGCTCAGCAGGTCGAACGTGTAGCCCTCCTGCTCGGCCCACTTGGCCAGGGAGAACGGGCTGTCCGCGGAGATGCCGAACACCTGGCCATTGGCGCCGCGGATTTCGTTGAGTCGGGATTCCACGATCCCGAATTCTTTGGTTCAGGTAGGCGTGAAGGCCAGCGGAATGAACAGCAGCAACACGTTCTTGCCGCGCTGGGCGCTGAGGCTCACGTCCTCCATCTTGCCGGACTTCAGCGTGAAGTCCGGCACGGGCTGTCCGATCGCGAGGGGCATGGGGCGCTCCTGGGGAGTGGCGTGCGGTGGCCGCACGTTGGGTCGGGGGTTCAGTGTCGCGGTTCCAGTTGCGCAGTCGGGCCGCGCTGTGGGACCGTGGGTTCCGGTTGCGCGCAGGATAGCCTCCGGCATCACCCCGGTCAAACCGCGGGTTTGGCCGGGGGCAGGCCGTCCCCCGGGCCTGCCGGTGCGGCCACGCGCCTGCACGGTGCCGCGACCCTGCCAGGGGCGGAGGATTGCGCCTTGCAGGCACCACGGCCCCGATGCGGCGGGCGCAACCCCCCTCCAGGTGCCCGGCAACCCCTGTCGGGCCGCGCGCTTTCGCTTGATATTTGGCCCCGTAGTTGGTAGCTGTATGCAAGTTTTTCTTCCGAAACAACGATTTCGGTTTTGTGCGGAGCGACCATTCTGACGACGTGCGTTCCCGTATCCGGGGCTTGGCGATGGGTCTCGACGCAAGGCGCGACCTGCCGAGAAACCGGTTTCCATCGGGAACGAAAGCAGTTATTAATGCCGAAGGTTTTCAGGCTCGCAGTGTGAGCTGCGCCAAAATCTGCGGAGGATAGATAAGGCCATGGCAAGCGACTATCGAAAGGGCCCCCCGGCAGTTCACCCGGAGACTCCCAGTGCCGTCGGTTCCCGCAACAGCCTGAACCGGGATGGGCGGGACGAATACGTCGAGGCGCGGCTCCTGATGGATGAGGAGGTGGACAAGATCCTCAACCACATCCAGTCCCGGCTGCCCCCGGAAGTGCTGGAAGATCTGACCGTGCAGGGGAACATCAAGTCCTACCTGCACACGTATTTCAATCAGAGCTTCCAGAACATGCTCAACCGCTACCTGACGACAGCCGAAGATGAGATGTCGAAGAAGGTGCGGGACCTGATCGACAAGGACGAGCATGCCAACCTGAACCGCTACACCCCGCGCGAAATCGCGATGTTGCTGAACAACATCGGCGGGCCGGAGTTGTTCAACACGGAGGAAGTCGAGAAGTCCATCGTCAACATCATGGGTCACCTGCAGGGGCACACGCAGCGCGGGGTCTACGAGTTCGAGGCCGCGACCAACGCCATCCTCATGCAGCAGACCGACGTGGGCAGCTTCATCAGCGGCGATAACACCTACGCCGTGATCAAGGCGTCCTTCCGGGACAACTACGAAAAGCCGGAAGAAGTGGTGGACGTGAAGCTGGCGATCAACGTGCTCGATTCGGAGTTGATCAGCCCCATCGTCATGCACCAGACCCTGACCGACCACCTGATCAAGGAGGTCATCTCCACGCACATTCACCATCTGGTGGATCGCGAGATCGACGAGATCAACCAGCAACTGAAGCTGGAAGGGCGCTCGGAGCTGTCCTCGGAGGAAGGGATCTTCGAGAAGTTCAAGGCCGTGGAGAACTACACGGACGACGACGAGAGCGAGAACTCCAAGCGCTACCGCCTGCTGCCCAAGCACTTCCTGGACCGCATCCGCGACCTGGGTTCCGAGGTCGACAAGAACGATCCGGACTACGATCCGCTCAGTGTGAAGGACGGCATCACCCGGCTGCTGGAGGACAACCACATCCGCACGCGCGGGTGGTACACCGCCATCAACTCGATCACGGCGATCCTGGACACCAGCCGCATGGGCTACCAGCACGTGGAGAATTACAAGCACGCGCGGCGCCTGGTGATCCGTGAGTACGAGGAGACCGACCACACCCTGCTCCCCGACGAGCGCTACGAGATCGAGATGCGCTACTACGACGGCCGCCAGATCCGCGAGGAGAAGGCCGCGTATACCGCACAGCTGATGGAGTTCCAGCGCGAGATTCTGCGCCTGTGGAACGTGGTGGACGAGGTGTACAAGGAGGAGAAGGCGCGCTCGGGTCATCGCGACTGGGGCGACGTGGTCACGGCCACCCTGGAGCGCAACAAGCCGGGCCGCCGCTCCAGCTGGTTCCAATCCCCCGCCGAGGCGGAGGAGGAAGAGCTGAACGAGCGGCAGTGGAACGAGATCACCTTCGTCCAGCGCAAGCTGACCACGCTGGAAGAGATGAATCAGACCTACGAGTCTCTCATTCAGGAATTCCAGGAGCGCTTCCGCATCCTGCGCCGCCGGCTGGCGGAGATCTTCGAGCTGCGCTTCCCGCAGCACCGCCTCGTCATCGAGCAGCGGCTGAACTTCCTGGAAAGCGAGTTCCTGCGCTTCATGGCGCGCATCAACCCGTACCACGTGCAGCCGGGCCTGCTGCTGGAACTGACGCTGACCAGCATCAAGCGCAAGAAGATCACCATTCAAGGCATGAGCAACGTGCTCAACGAGTTCCTCTCGGGAATTTCGCGCGGCTTCTCCGACCGGGCCACCGTCCGGCACGAGCGGCGCCGCTCGAACGTCACCGAGGGTCTCGGCTCGTTCGCGTCGCCGAGCGCGGAGTAGGCTCGGCTCGTCGTTGCGGCCCGCGCAAACCGCCCGGGCCGCGTGGCGCTTCGCGCCTTGGCAACCACGGCAGGACAGGCGGATGATCAACGACTACCTTTCCCTCAGCAGCCGCGCAGGCTTCAACAAGTCCCTGGCCCACTTCCGCATGGTCACCGAGATCGTGCGGCAGATGAACCAAGGCGGCAACCTGGCGGAGATCATCGATGCCCTGGAGAAACAAAAGGGCGTGGAGAAGAGCCAGATCGCTCCGATCCTGAACGCGGTGGTGATCGATCGGATGGGCTATGCCTCGCGCTCGTTCAATCTGCCCGTCGACGTGCAGGAGTTTGGCGCTATCTGCGGCGAGCTGCAGAAGTGGAGTCGGCTCGAATTCGTGATCGCCTATCACCATCCCCAACTCGGTATCAGCCTCATCAATCCCAAGTTGCAGGCGCACTGGGATACGATTCAGGAGCTTTCCGGGGACGAGCTGGTGGTGCTGTACGTGAAGGCGCTGAGCGAGGCGGACCAGAAGCTGGAGCCCGAGGCGCTCAATGCCCTGCACGACCTGTTGATCGGACGGTCCGTGAACGGCACGGCGAAGTTCGGCGGCTCGGCCAAGCCGAAGCAGCCCGCCGCAGCCCCGGCGCCCGCGGCCCCAGTCACAGCTTCCCCGGCCGCCGCACCACGGGCGGCTGCGTTGACGACGCCCATGGCACCCCCGCCGCCCCCGGCCAGTCCGCGGCCCTCCGGCGAGGAAGCCGAGCCGGAGCCGGCCGCACCGGCACCGGCGGCCGCCCGCTCCAGCGGGGGCAAGGTGCGGATGACGCCCAAGTACAGCGTCCAGGTAAGCAATGAGTTGTTCCACAACGGCAACGTGGAAGCCTGGAAGAACATCGTCGAGAGCTACAAGACCAAGTACCCGGGCCTGGAGGTGCACATCTTCCATGACGGGCAGAAGGTCAACAACATCAATGCGCTGTTCAAGTGGGGGAAGGTCAAGCACGGCGACGTGATCGTGTTCTGCGTCTCGGGCGAGGAGTTCAAGGGCGTGGCCAAGCTGCAGCGCTACCTCTACGAGGGCGCCAGCATCCGCTTCGAAAACTTCCTCAAGAAGGACGTGAACAAGGTACTCAACCTGTTCTGAGCGATTGCAGTCGGGTCGCCCGGATAGCCGGTACCCGGGCCCGCTACACGGCGGAGGGGAACCAGGCGGGCGAGCAAATGGAGACAAGGCCGGCCCGCGTGCGGATGCGCTCAGCCGGTGGTGAACTTGGGAATTCTGGTGCAGGGTGCCTGGGCCGCGGATGGTCCCGGGTGCGCGGCCATCCGGCAGGATTGGATGGCTGGCGACGGCTGGAATGCAAGGCCAACACAGACCGGCGGTCTTTGAACTCATCAATGGGGCGAATTCGCAATCAATGGTTGAGCTGATCCACTTCAATCAGGACGAGTACGTCGAGGGTGAGAACCTGCAGGAGCGCTTCGGTCTGCGCGGGCGCAACATGCTGCAGCTTGCAGCCCTCAAGACGCCCATCGCGCCTGGCTTCCTCATCGATTCGGCTCACCTCACCAGCGGCAGTCTGGACGAGCAGTTGACCATCCAGAGCCTGGAATCGGCCGTCAAGAAGATCGAGCATCAGACCGGTAAGACCTTCAACGCCGCGGCGCGCCCGCTGCTGTTCAAGGTGGTCATCTCACCCTCGATCCAGATCGGCAGCATCCGCTCGGTGCACACCATCGGCATCAGCGACGAGGTGGCGGAGGGTTTTGCCAAATATTGTGGGGAGGAGTTCGCCTACCACGAGTACCGCCGCTTCATGGAAGAGGTGAGCACGCGGTACCTGGGCAAGAAGATGAAGGACTTTACCTCCCTCGGCGAGGCCAACCCCAAGGCCTCGCACAAGGAAATCTGCGCGATGTACCGGGACAAGCTGGTGCCGGACTTCCCGCAGAACGGCTACGAGCAGTTGCGGCTGGTGCTGACCGCCATGGCCCGCCAGTATCTGGAAGACCCGATGAACGAGGACATCGAGGCCGGCCTGCTGGTGCAGATGATGGTCTACGGCAACTTCGGCCAGGACTCCTACAACGGCAGCTACTACACGCGGGATATCGTCAGCGGCGAATCGCGTCTGGCCGGGCACTTCGGGCACAACGATTTCGATACCCCGGCCGATCAGGCCGAGGACATCTCCAAGATGAAGCCCGAGTACCTGAAGCAGCTGCAACAGGTGGCGACCCTGCTCGAGGAGAAGTACCTCGACATCCGCCAGATCAAGTTCGTCGTGGAAGACAACGTGGTCTGGATGGTCGAGCAGAATCCCGTCGACGCCAAGTCCACCCAGGCCGAGGTGCGCACGCTGCTGGACCTCCACAAGAAGGGGCTGGTCAGCAAGGACAAGGTGACGCGCACGATCCCGCCCACCCAGCTCCAGGATTTGCTGCACCCCGTGATCGACCACGGTACCACCGAAGGCATGACGCAGATCACCGGCGGGATCGCGGGCTCCCCGGGGGCGGCCGTGGGTCGCGTGTGCTTCAGCACGCCCAAGCTGCTGGCCGAATATCGGCGCACCTCGCTGGCCGGTCTGAACTCGGACCTGGTGCTGATCATGCCGCACACCGATGCGGAGGACGTGGAGGCCATCGAACTTGGCCGCGCCGTCGTCGCCTCCGTGGGCGGCTATGCCTCCCACGCCGCCGTGGTTGCACGCAGCCTGCGCAAGCCCTGCCTGCTCTATGAGGAGGTGGAGTTCCACGACGGCTATGCGATGATCGGCGGCCATCGCGTGAACGAGCTGGAAACGATCTCGCTGGAGGTGCCTACCTACACGGACCCCACCATCTGGGTGGGCAAGGCCGAGTTGGTGTTTCCGGACACCTCCACCAACGGGCTGGAGGAATACATCGCCTCCATCGGCGAGCCCACGGAAACCTTCACCGTGCTGGGCAACGCCAACACCGAAAGCGACATCGAGGCGGCCTTCCGGCTGGGCGCCCAGGGCATCGGCCTGTACCCGGTGGATGAAGCCATGATGCAGCCCAAGCCGCTCGCCGCCTTCCGTGAGGCTCTGCTGCTCTCCGATCCCCAGAAACGGGACGCGGCGCTGAAGACCTTCGAGAAGGATCTGGAGAAGGAGCTGATGGGCGTGTTCAAGCTGGTCGGCGAGCGCAAGCTGACCATCCGCCTGCTCAACGGCCCGCTGACCAACTTCCTCCCCCACGATCCGGAGGAGGTGAAGTCCGTCTACAAGGCGTTGGCCAAGAAGCACTCCGACCTCACCGAGGCGGAGCTGATCTCGCGCGCAAGCCAGATGCGCAACGTGAACCCGATGATGGGTCTGCGCGGCAGCCGCATTGGCATCGCCTATCCGGATCTCTACGAGGCCCAGGTCAAGGCGATCCTGCGGGCCGCCTACGGTGCGAACGACAAGGGCAGCCGCAAGGTCGACCTGGATTTGCTCATCCCCGGAGTGATGTCCGACGCCGAGGTGCGCTTTGTGCGGCACGGGCGCAGCATCGAGAGCACGCGCATCCCCGGCATCGGTGGTGTGGAGGCGGATCTGCGCGAGGAGTGGGGCCTGAAGGAGTTCCCGTTCGAGGTGCGCATCGGGGCGATGATCGAGCTGCCGGCGGCCTCACTGATGGCCGGGCACATGGCCAAGCAGTCGGACTTCTTCAGCATCGACACCAACATGCTGACCCAGACCACGAACGGCATCTCGCAGGACGACGTCAACACCTTCCTGCCGGCCTTCAACCAGTACGACATCCTGAAGGACAACCCCTTCCAGATCCTGTCGACGCCGGTGAAGGAGCTGATCACAACCACAGCGCACTTCGGCAAGATGACCCGGCCGGACATCCAGATTGGCCTCAGCGGCGATCACGCATCCGATCCGGTCAATATCGAATTCGCGTTTCGCACCAAGCTGAACTTTGTGAGTTGCAGCCCCTATGGCGTGCCGATCGCCAAGCTGGCTGTGGCGCAGTACCTGATGAAGGAAAACGGGGGCTGACCCCGGCGGGCCGCGGCCATCGGGGCGCTTCCGCTTGACTCGCGGCGTGTAAAAAGAGTACTGCTTTGAAACGACCGGAGAATTTCAGTAACTGAACCGGGGCGCCTCTCGCCGCGATACGGCCCACCGACCCGGCACGAGCGCGGCAGCCCCAGCGACTGGAAGCCAGCGACTTCGGGCACGACCCGAGTGACCCAGGCACACAAAGGAGCGATCCATGGCGTCCGACGACATTATCACTCACGGTCCCAATGTTGTGCATCCGGAGATCCCGAGTGCCGTCGGTTCACGTAACAGCCTGAATCGGCACAGCCGGGACGAGTACTCCGAAGCCCGAGTGCTGGTTGACGAGGAAGTGGACAAGATCCTCAACCACCTCCACGCAAAGCTGCCGCCCGAGGTTTCGAACCGCCTGGAGGTGATGGGGGGCATCAAGGGTAAGCTCCACACCTATTACAGCCAGAACCTCCAGAACATGCTCAATCGCTACCTCACGACCGTTGAGGACGAGATGGGCAAGAAGGTGCGTGATCTGGTGGACATGGAGGAACTGCGGGGGCTCAACCGCTACACGCCGCGCAGCATCTCCTACCTGCTGGATCGCATCGGGGGCTCGGATAAGTTCAACTCGGGTGAGGTGGAGAAATCCATCGTCAACATGTTCGGCCACCTCCAGGGTCACGTGCAGCGCGAGATGAACGACCTGGAGACGCACACCAACAGCCTGCTGCGCCGCAAGACGGACGTGGGGGCCTTCGTGCGTGGCGAGAACGCCTATTCGATCACCAAGTGCTCGTTTCGCGATCACCCGGACAAGCCCCACAATGTGTTCGAACTGAAGCTGGCCCTGAATATCGACGAGTCGGAGCTGATCAGCGCGGTGTTCCCCTACCACACCGCCGCTATCGATCTGCTCAAAGACATGATGACGCGGCGCATCTACGAGGCCATCGATCGCGAGATCGAGAAGATCAACATGGATCTCGTGGACGAGGGCAAGGCGGAAATGTCGCCCGAAGAGAAAATCTTCGAGCGCGTGCGGCTGCTGGACAACTACGTCTCCGACGAGGACACGGAAGGCTCGCGGCGGTTCTCCCTGATCGCCAAGAAGTTCATGGACGCGCTGGGAGACGTTACGGCGGAGATCTCCTCGGAAGAGTACGATGCGCTGGGTGTGCGCGAGAACGTGTTCCGCATCATCGAGAACGACAACATCCGCAACCGCGGCTGGAACACGGCGATCAACGCGATCACGCACATTCTCGACTGGAGCCGCATGAGCTACCAGCACATCGAGAACTACAAATCCAGCCGCCACGCCGTCATCCGCGAGTACGAAGCGACCGATCCCAAGCGGTTGCCCGACGAGCGCTACAAGATGGAACTGGTGGGTTACAGCACCCCGCAGCTGGGGGCCCTGCGCGAAGCCTACGCCACCCAACTCTCCGAGTTGGACCGCACCGTCAACGAGGTGTGGCAGGTGGTGGAGGAAATCTACCAGGAGAACCTGCGCGAGACGGGCCGCGACGATTGGGACTCCTTCTCCAGCAAGGTGCTGGGCGGCAAGGTGCAGGAGCGCCGCCGCTCCTGGTCCTGGTTTGCCGCTCCGGAAGAGGGTGGCGAGGGCGATGTGCAGGAGGTCAAGGCCCGCCAGTGGAATGAGATCACCTTCATTGCGCCGCCGGAAGGCCAGGCTATCCAGGAAAATCCGACCCTGGAAACCCGCATCCGCGAGTTGAAGGCCCGCTTCCCGATCATGTTCCGGAAACTGGAGAGCGTGTTCGAGGAGAAGAACCCCACGCTGCGGCAGATCGTGGAAAACCGCGTGGAGTTTCTGCAGGGCGAATTCAGCCGTTTCTCGGCGCAGGTGAACCCGTACCACATCCAGCCCGGCATCCTGCTGGACGTGGATATCGTCACCATCAAGCGCAAGAGCACGACCATGATGAACATGGCCAACGTGCTCAACGAGTTCCTCTATCAAGTCTCGAAGGGCTTCCAGGACACGGCGTTCGCCGAGTTCTCGCGGCGCCGTTCCACGCAACGCATGGACGTCGAGGGCGAGTTCATGACCGGCGTCGGTGTGGCGGATGTCAGCGGTACGGCGTCCAGCGAAGAGGTCTTCGAGTAGTCCCGCACAGCGCTGGGCGGGCCCCCCGTTGTGGGAGCCCGCCTGCCGTTCCGTCCCGCTTCGCTCCACAGTTGCCACCACGGTGTTGTGTGCCGGTGTGCCTTCATGGCTTCGTCCGCGCAGGGGCGAGCATTGCCGGTAGCGCTTTGCTGCGCCCGCGGCGGGCGCTATACTGGCCGCTGAACGCTCTCATCCCGGGGGCTGCCCGCCGGTGCCCGGTACGGCCGGGGCCGGTCGGAGTCGCTGCATGATTCAACAGCCAGCTTAGCGCCATGCAACGGGGCATCTACGCGATTGCGCTGTCGGACCAGGCCGTGGAAGGTGGCTTGGTGGTGCGCGGCGAGACGCAGCCGGCCTACGACCGGTCCGTGCTGCTACCCGCCGACGGCGTGCCGCCCGATTCGCGGCAGCAGGCGCTGCTGCAGGCCTTCCTGGAGCAGGCGGAGTGGGAGCAGGGCTTGGCCGTGCTGGTGCTGCCCACCGAGCAGGTCAGCTTCCGCCGGCTGCACTTTGCCTTCAGCGATGCCCGCAAGATTCGCCAGGTGTTGCCGCTGGAACTGGAAGACGAACTGCTGGACGCCGTCGGCCAGCACGCGTGGGACGCCGTCATCCTGCCCCGGCCGGACGGCACGGCGGACGCACTGGTCTACCTGAGCGATCTCGCCCCCCTGGACGAGGCCACGCAGCTGCTGGAACAGCGCCAGCTCGCCGTGCAGCGTGCCACCTTCTCGGCCCAGGCCCTGATCGAGGCCCTGCCGCCGCCCGCCGGCCACCACTTCACCGTGTACGTGGGCAGCGAGGAAGCCTTCGCGGCCCACACGTTGGACGGCCAGCTGCAGGGGCTGCAATCGTACAATCCGCATCCTGGCCAAGTGCTGCGCCAGCTCCAGGCCCTGGGCCCCGGCACGCCCCAAGATCAGCTTCAGGCGTTGTTCCGCGCCGATGCGGAGGATGCGGAGCGCGCCGAGCTGCGTGACGCGCTGCAGGCCAAGCTGGAGAGCGTGCGGGAGGAGATCAACCGCACTGTCCGCATTCAGGCCGGCGGAGAGCCGTACACGATCTCGCTGCACGGCCTGTTCGGCGAGTTGTTGGAGCGTCAGGAGGGCGCGGGCTCGCTCAGCCTGCGGTTTCCGCAGGGGGCGTGGCCCGGCGCACGCCGCACCCACGCCGGCATCCTGGACGAGCTGCTCAGCCAGCCCCGCAACTTCCCGGTCAGCCGCGGCCTGAACTTCCACAAGCGCGTGGGCACCTGGATTGCCCTGTTCCGCGAGCTGCGCTGGCCGGTCGTCGCCGCGGCCGTGCTGCTGCTGATCCTGCTGGGGTTGATCGGAACGGGCTTCGTTCTGCGCGCCGACGCGCTGCAGGCGCGGCTCGATGCGGCCAACCAGCGGCTGCAGCGCATGCTGGCCGTGCCGCCGCCCCTCACGACGATCACGATCAACGCGGCGCTCGGCGGCGTGCAGGAGCAGTTGGACAAGCTGCGCAAGGAGCGTGCGGCCGCCGCCTATCTCGAGCACTACAATTACGACACGCTGCGCCTGTTGCGCGATGTGTCGGAGATCATTCACCAGCAGCAGGGCGTGTCGGTGGATTCGCTGTCGTTCAACCAGGATCGTTTCACGCTCTCCGGCGTGACGCCGAGCTATGCGGAAGCGGAAACCCTGAAGAACCGCATCGCGGCGCTGCCCCGCTTCAAGGGCCGCAACCTCCGGGTCACCAATTCCAACGTGGGCCAGGTCATCCGCTTCCGCCTTTCCGTGGAGCCCTGAGCATGGTGCTCTCCGACCGCGAGAAGCTGCTGATCGGCCTCCTGGTGGCGCTGCTGGTGGCCATGGGCCTGTTCTTCGGCGTGAAGGGCCTGCGTGGGCGCATTGCCGACCTGCGCAGCCGCGTGGAGGTGCGCGAGGCCCTGCTGCAGAAGGCCGCCGCGGTCACGGGCGAATTGCGCCACCTGCAGCAGGCCGCTACGCGCCAGCGGCCCGTGCGCAACCGGTCGCTCATCAGCTATGTGGAGCAGTTGGCGGACGGCGTGGGTCTGCGTGACCGTATCCAGCTCAATGCGCTGCCACAGGACACCAACGCCGGCCTGCAGGGCGTGGACGTGAAGGTGGAGCGCCTGACTTTGGACGAGATGGTGAATTTGTTGTACACCTTGGAAAATGCCGACTATCGGCTGATCATCGCCCAGTTCGATCTCAGCCCCTCGTTTCGCGACAAGGATCTGTTGCGACTCTCCATGCGTGTCCTCGCTCGCCAATAGCCCCCTCCTGTCTGCTCTGCTCTATGAAGCGGCTCGGCATCATCGTTCTCGTCATCGTCGTCATCCTGGGGGCCTTCTGGCTCGGCCTGATGCTGAACTTCCCCGGAGCGAGCGTCTCGCACTATGTCGAGCGGCAGGTCAATCGGCACGAGGGCTTCGACCTGGTGCTGACACCCGCGGAGTTGCACTGGAACGGGCTGTACGTGGCGCGGGCGGAGCTGCGCCGGCGGGACAATCCCGCGGCAGCGCCCCTGTTCACGGTCACGGATTTCTCCATCCCCATCACCTGGCGCCTGATCCGCGGTCTGCCGGCCACGGGGGTTATCGGCAAGGGCGGCCGCGTGGATGCCTTCCTGCCCTGGGCGCTGGGCGGCGAGGCCCGCCTGTCCGGACGGGTGGACATGGCCACCGTGCCGCTGCCCGCCGTGCTGAACCCCATCGCCGTCGGGGGCGATCTGGCGGTGCAGGGGCACTTCATCATGGATGCCGCCGCCCAGGCGGGTGCGAGCCTGCCCGATGGCGAACTGCGGCTGACGGGCCAGAACGTCTCGGTGAGCGGGGTCAAGGTGGCGGGCGTGGCCCTGCCGGATACACGCTTGGAGGCCATCAGCGCGACCCTGGAGACGGGACGCACGGTCAACCTGCGCCAGTTCGAGTTCCGCGGTGATCTGCAGGGGACGGCCCAGGGCACCATCACGCCCAACCTGCGCGATCCACGCAGCTCTCTGCTCGCGCTGCGCGTTACGACGGTGTTTCGCGATACGTGGCTGGCGCAACTGGGCGATCTGCGCCCGATCGTGCAAAGTTTTCTGAACCGGGGCCGGGTGGCGGTGAGTCTTAGCGGTACAGTGGGAAGGCCTCAGGTCTTGCCAGTACGAGGAGCCAACTGATGGTACGGCGGCCCGGATATCTCGTGGTCGGCAGCGTGCTCGTGCTGTTGATGGTGTTCATGGGCGCGCTCGTGTTCTACGGGCAGTTCAGCACGGGGATCGAAACCACCGAGCCCGTGTCGATCGAGGTGCACCCCGGAGAGACCCTGCGCCAGGTGACGCGGGAACTGGCCGGCAAGGGCCTGCTGCGCCACCCGCACCTGTTCACCCTGCTGGGCATCCTGCGTGGGGATTCCGCCAACATCAAGGCGGGCCAATACGTCGTGAAGGGCGCCGTGACGCCCAACGATCTGCTGGACGAGCTCGTCTCCGGACGCGCCCGCTTCGTCTCGCTCACCGTGCCGGAGGGCTTCTCGCTGGCCGAGATCGCCGCGCGCGTGGAGGAGCGGCAGCTTGGCCGCGCCGATGCCTTCCTGGCGCTGGCGCACGACCCCAGGTTTATCGCCACGCTGCCCCTGCCCGTGCAGAACACGCCACCTTCGCTGGAAGGCTTCCTGTTCCCGGAGACGTATTTCTTTCACCGGGGCGTGGGGGAGGCCGCCGTGATCATGGCGATGGTGCACGAGTTCAACGTGCGCGCCGCGCCCGTCCTGCGCCAGCGCGCCGGCGATGTCGGTATGACGCCCTACCAGGCGCTGATCCTGGCCTCCATCGTGGAGAAGGAGACGGCCGTGCCCTCCGAGCGCCCGCTGATCTCCGCCGTGTTTCACAACCGGCTGCGGGCCCGCATGCGGCTGGCCAGCGATCCGACCGTGATCTACGGGCTCGCCAACTATGACGGCAACCTGCGGCACGTGGACCTGATCACGGAGACGCCCTACAACACCTACAAGATCCGGGGGCTGCCGCCCACGCCCATCGCCAGCCCTGGCATCGCCAGCATCAATGCGGCCGTGGCCCCGGCCGATGTGGATTACCTGTTCTTCGTGGCCAAGGGGGATGGCACGCACGTCTTCACCAAGGACTATCGCGACCACCGGCGGGCGGTCTGGAAGTATCAGATCCGCCCGTACCGCAAGCACTCATCCTGACGGGTTCGCAACGAGCCGTGCCGATCTACGCCTATCGGGCCCTGGATGCCGCGGGTAAGCCGGCACGGGGTACGCTGAACGCCGCGTCGGAAAGCGAGGCCATGGCTACGCTGCGCAGCCGCGCTATCTATCCGGTGAGCCTGCGCGCTTCGCAGCCCTTCGCGCTGCAGGTCAAGCGCTGGTTCAGCTTTGGCCGCCCGGCCCGCATCAGCAGCCGCGATCTGGCCACCTTCCTGCGCCAGTTGGCCACGCTGCTGGGGGCCAGCATCCCCTACGATGCGGCGTTGCGCATGGTGCAGGCGGAGACGTCCAACGCCGCGCTGCAGGCCGTGCTGGCGGACGTGCGCGAGCGTGTGGTGGAAGGGGCCTACCTGGCCGATGCGCTGGAGTCGCACCCGCACTTCTTCCCGGCCATGGTGGTGAACATGGTGCGCTCTGGCGAGAACAGCGGCGCCATCGTGACCATTCTGGGCCGCCTGGCGGCACACTACGAGACCATCAACCGGCTGCGCACCAAGATCGCCTCGGCGCTCGTCTATCCGGTATTCATGCTGGTGTTCAGCATGGCCGTGGTGACGTTCATGGTCACCTTCATCGTGCCCAAGATCACCCGCCTGTTCACCAACTTCGGCGGCGTGCTGCCGCTGCCCACGCGCATCCTCATCGCCATCAGCGATACGGTGGCCAACTACTGGTGGCTGCTGATCCTGCTGGGCGTGGGTGCCGGGTGGGGCTCCGCGTGGTTCCTGCGCAGCCCCAAAGGGCGCGCGCTGGTGGATCGGCTGGAGCTCACCATCCCGGTCTGGCGCACCTTCCGCCGCAAGCTGCTCATGCAGCGCCTGTGTGAGACGCTGGCCACCATGCTGCGCAGCGGGGTGGAGCTGAACCACGCCTTGCAGGTGTCCAGCGAGGTACTGGAGAACGGCATCTATCTGCGCGCCATGCATGATGTTATTTTTGACATACAGAACCGGGGCCAGCAGCTTTCCGCGGCGATGCGGCGCACGGCCTTGTTCCCGGAGGATCTGTGTCAGATGATCGCTATCGGGGAGGAAACGGCGACCCTGGATGCTATGCTGGAGAACGTGGCCACGCGGCTGGCCCAGGAGGTGACCGCTACCATGGATTCGGCCACGGCCCTCTTCGAGCCGGTAATGATCCTCATCATGGGAGGGCTGGTGGGCTTCATCGTCGTCTCCATGCTGCTTCCGATGCTCCAGCTCAACCAACTGGTGGGACAATGATCGCACTGCACCCCCTGTCACGACGCGCCCGGGCCGGCCGTGGCCGGCCGCAAGGCTTCACCTTCATCGAGGTGCTGGTGGTGCTGATCATCCTGGCGCTCATCGCCGGGATCGTCGGCACGCAGCTGCTCGGCGAGGCGGAGAAGGCCAAGGCGGATGCCACCCGCATCCAGATCAAGTCGCTGGAATCGGCGCTGAGCCTCTACCGCCTCCACAACTCCACCTATCCCACCACGGAGCAGGGCCTGGCCGCGCTGCTGACCAAGCCGGAGGTGGGCACCATCCCCGAACAGTGGCAGGGGCCCTACATCACCGGCAACAACGTGCCCAAGGACGGCTGGAAGCACGACTTCATCTACATCTCCGACGGCCACGACTACACCATCATCTCCCTGGGCGCCGACGGGAAGGAGGGCGGCACCGACCTGGATGCGGACATTTCCAGCAAGAACCTCTAGCCGCCCGGCGGCGGCCGGGGGCTTCACGCTCATCGAGCTGCTGCTGGTGATGGCCCTGATGGCCGTGGTGCTGGTGATCGCCCTGCCCGCATTCCAGAGTCTGCTGCAGAGCACGCTGCAGCAGGAGGTGAACCACACCACGGGGGTGATCCGCCTGCTGCGCAACGAGGCGGTGCTCTCCAACACCCGCTACCGGCTCATGCTCAACGTGAAAGGGAGCCGTTATTCGATCGAGCGGCAGAACGAGCTGGGCACCTACGACCCGGTGCAGGAGCCGCGCGAGCTGGCGCCGCACCGCTTCCCCAGCGGCATGGTGGTGCAGGACCTGGTGCTGCTGGGTCACACCTACGATACCCACGAGGCCGATCCCGTGCCCATCGTCATCGATGCGTCGGGCTATGTGGACCCCTTCCTGCTGCACTTCCGCCTGGACGACAAGGACTACACCCTGCGCATCTCCGGCTTCACCGGACGCGTCGAACTGCTGGACGGCCATGTGGACCACTGATCCGCCCCCGAGCGTGGTTGCCCGCCGCCGGCCCGGCCCGTGGCCGCGCCTGCGCCTCCGGCTGGGTCGTGCCCGGCGCGGCTTCACGCTGCTGGAGGTGCTGGTGGCGATGGCCGTGCTGGCCATCACCCTGGTGACGCTCTACGAGAGCTTCATCTCCACCGTGCGGATCAACACGTCCACGCGCGGGCTGTGGAAAGCCATGATCTACGCCAACAACGAGCTGGCGCGGATCGAGCGCAGCCCGTCGCCGTCGGTCTCCGTGCAACAGGGGGATTTCCCGCCGGACGACCCCATGGCGGGCTATTCCTGGCGGCGGGAGGTGGCCGACGAGCAGCCGTTCCCCAACGTCACGGTGCGCAAGGTGTTGCTGGAGCTGACGTGGAGCATAGGGGGCGTGCCGCAGTCCTACCGGGCGCAGATCTATGTCCAGTCGCAATAGGATCCGCGGCTTCACGCTCATCGAGCTGCTGGTCGCGCTGCTGCTGCTGGGGCTGGTGATGACGCTGGTCTACGGCGCCTTCGGCCAGATCTCCGGCCCGGCCGTGCGCCTGAGCGACCAGCTTACCGAGCAGCAGGAGTTGCGCCTGCTGATGCGCATGGTGGCCGACGATCTGCAGTCCGCCCAGTGGCTGGAGCAGTACTGGAAGAAGGGCACCCAGTTCCGCACGGGCATCATCGCCGAGCAGCACTTCGAGGGCACCAAGCAGTTCACACATATCTCGTTTCACACTGCCCGCCCGGCCCGCTTCTACCGCGGCATCGACGACGCGGACGATCCCGATCTGCACGAGGTGGGCTATTACGTGCAGCCCAGCGAGGACCGCAAGGATCTCGTGCTGATACGCCGGGAAGACTTCTACATCGACGACAACATCGATGACGGTGGCCAGACGGTGCAATTGGCCGACCACATTACGAACTTCCAGGTGCAATTCCTCGCCCAGGGGGCCGACCTCAACGCCGATCCGCCCCCCTGGCAGGACGCCTGGGATTCCACGCGCCAGCCGGAAAACGCACGCATGCCGCTCGCGATCAAGCTCACCATCGCCCGCAAGGATGCGCAGGGCCGTGAGCTGTCCGAATCCCTGGAGTTCAACCTGCCCGCGAGCCTGAAGCTGTGATGCGCCCCGTTCCCCGAGCCCGCCCGCGCGGCATCGCCCTGCTGATGGCGCTGACGGTGGTGATGCTGCTCACGTACTTTATGAGCGAGTTCTTCTTCGCCACGGGGCTGGAGTTGCGGGGCATGACCACCTTCAAGGACTCCCAGCAGGCGCGCATGCTGGCCAAATCCGTGTTCAAGGCCACCCAGGTGGCCATGCTTCAGGATGAGGTAAACTTCTTCAAGGGCTACGACCAGCTTGCCAAGCTGCTGCAGGTGGCCGCGGTGCCCTGGAACAACGGCCTGCTGGTGGGCCTGCAGGTGACGCCCCAGGACCCGCTGTTCAACCTGAACCAGAACGCCGGTACGCGGCCCGGGACGACCCAGGAGCGGGAGCGCCGGCAGATCTTCCTGCAGACCCTCGAGCGCCTGCAGGTGCCCGTGCAGGGCACGCCGGAGGCCACGAGCCCGCTGCCCGTGGAGACCATCGAGGGGCTGTATGCCGCGCTCTACGACTGGACGGACGCCGACAGCGATGAGTACCTTGAGTTCCCCGCCGTGCGCGGGGCCGAGGCGGATGCCTACCTGGGCCTGCCCGTGCCCTACGATGTTAAGAATGCCCCGTTGGACCGTCTCACGGAGATCCGCCTGGTACGCGGCGTGGCGAAGAGCGGCATTCCCTGGGCCATGTGGGAGGCCACGGTGACCGCCCTGCCCCCGGTGTCCGGTGCGGACAGCGGCTTCACCGAGCGTATCGACGTGAACGTGGCCAGCCATGAGCATATTGCCACGTTCCTGGCGACGCGGCTGGAGGACCCCAACGTGATCGGCGGCGACGAGGACATCATCAATGGGATCGCGCCCTATGCGCAGTCGGCGGATCAACTGGCCGACTTTTTCGCGCCGGCGGATGGTCAGCGCCAGACCTACGATCCCGATTCGCTCCAGCAGGCGCTGGAGAGCCAGGGCTTCACGGGCAATTATGGCAAGAGCTACCTGTTCTCGACGATCAACCAGTACTACCGCATTCGCATCGTCACGGAGGTGGCGGGCGTGCGGGCGCGATTGGAAGCGATGCTGAACATACCCCGCGACCCCAAGACGCGCACCGCCAAGGGTACGCCCAAGATCCTCTGGGAAACCGTCAACTAGGGCCGCTCCAGCCATGCCTGCGCTCGGTAACGAGATCATTCGCCTGGAGGAGGTCGCCTCCACCAACTCGCTGGTGCTGGAGCGTCCGGCCTACCTGGAGCGCCACGGGCTGGTGGTGGTGGCGCGGCACCAGACGGGCGGCCGCGGCCGTATGGGTCGTCGCTGGGCCTCCCTGCCCGGCCGCCAGCTTCAGTTCTCCGTGGTGTTGCACCCGCCATTCCCCACCGCGGATTTCCCCGCGGTGGCGCTGCTGGCCGGGCTGGCGGTGGCTCAGGCGTGCGAGGAGGAGCTGGGGGTGCGGCCCGACCTCAAGTGGCCCAACGACGTGATGCTGGTCGGCCGCAAGGTCTGCGGCATCCTGGTGGAGGGCAGCTCGGGTGCCGGGGGCCGGCCGCGGCTGGTGGTGGGCATCGGCATCAACTGCCAGGGCGACCCCGGGGACTTCCCGGCGGAGCTGCAGGCGCACCTGACCACGCTGGCCCACGAGACAAGCCGCCCCGTGGACCCGGAGGCCTTGCTGCAGACTGTGCTGGAGCGGCTGGAAGCCCTGCTGGAGCGGCTGGCCGCCGGCGACAAGGCCGCGATGCTGGAGCAGTGGCGCGGCTACGGCCTGCTGGGGGAGGGGCAGCGCGTGCGCTTCACCACACAACAGGGCCCGCGCGAGGGCATTCCGGAGGGTCTCACGCCGGAGGGCTACCTGATCGTGCGGCTGCCGGACGGCTCGGCCGTGATCCAGGTTTCCGGCGAGCTGGAGTGGATGATGTGAGCACCCGCGTGGCGCCGCGCCGCGTTCAGCCGGCGGCTTCCGGCGTGGGCGTCAGCCCCTCGGCGCGAATCTGGTCCACGTGGCGCTCGTCAATGGGCCAGTGCACGGCGGCGGCGAAGATGCCCAGCGCAATGGCGGCGATCCACACCAGCGTGTAGGAACCCGTCAGGTCGTACACCACGCCGCCGGCCCAGACGCCCAGGAAGGCGCCTAACTGGTGCCCCAGGAAGACCACGCTGAACAGCGTGTTCATGTAGCGCACGCCGTACATCTGCCCCACCAGCCCGCTGGTGAGCGGCACCGTGCCCAGCCACAGGAAGCCCATCCCCGCCGCGAAGCCCAGCACGGTGTATGTGGAGAGGGGCAGCACCAGCAGCAGCGTGATGATCGCCGCGCGCGTCAGGTACACGCCGCAGAGAATCTTGCGCTTGCTGTAGCGCCCGCCCAGGTAGCCGAAGCTGAGCGAGCCGAAGATGTTGAACAGGCCGATGAAGCTCAGCGCCACCGCCGCCACGGTGGGCGCCACGTGGTGATCCACCAGGTAGGCCGGCAGGTGCGTGGCGATGAACGTGATGTGGAAGCCGCACACGAAGAAGCCCCAGAACAGCAGCCAGTAGCGCTTCTGGGCCCCCGCCTGCCGGAAGGCCGCCAGCGGCGAGGCCACGCCGGTGCCCAACGCCGGCCGCTCCGCCTTGCCCACCAGCACCAGCGCCAGCGGCACGATCAGCAGCGAAATGACGCCCGCCACCACCAGGGCGTTCACCCAGCCCATCCCGGAGATGAAGCCCTGGCTCAGCGGCACCAGGATGAACTGGCCGATGGAGCCCCCGGCCGAGGCGATGCCCAGGTACAGGCTGCGCCGGCGCTCGCTGGCGAGGCGCCCCACGGCCCCCAGCACCACGCCGAAGCCCGTGGCGCTGGTGCCCAGCCCGATCAGCAGCCCGGCCGAGAGCATCAGCGAGCCGGGTGTCGTGCTGTGGGCCATCAGGTACAGCCCCAGCGCGTAGACGATGCCGCCCCCGGCGATCACGCGGCCGGTGCCGTAGCGGTCCGCTACGGCGCCCGTGAACGGCGCCGAGAGACCCCACACGATGTTCTGCACGGCGATGGCCAGCGCGAAGACCTCCCGGCCCCAGCCGAAGCTGTCCGTCATCGGCCTCAGGTACAGGCCGAAGGTGTTGCGCGTGCCGATGCACAGCGCCGATATCATCGTGCCCGCCACCAGCACGACCAGTGGCGTGCGCCACGAAGCCTTGGTCATCGATTGTCCGCAACGATTCAGGGAGCGCCCTCCGCGGCGCAGCGAGCCGGCCGGCCCGGAGTTTCGCCAATATACCGGCCCCCCGCCGGCAGGTAAACCCCGTGCGGGCGGTTGCGCCAGGGTCAGGTCGGCAGCCGTGGTGGGTTTGCGCCCCTCCCCACAATGGAAGGCGTGGGTCACCCCGAGCACAGCGAGGGGCCTGCTGTTTGGGCCGGTGCGGCGGGGGCGCCGGTCAGGCCGGGCAGAGCGCCGTGATGGCCGCGGCCACGTCCGGCAGGTCGTGGGGAAAGAGCGTGCGGAAGTCCAGCAGCACGCGCCCGTCCTGCAGGCGCGCCACCACGGGTGGCTCGTGGGCGCGCAGGGCGGCGGACAGCGCCTCGCCGTCCGTGCCGGGACGGTGCAGGGCCAGGCACAGCGTGGGGATGCGCACCTCGGGCACGGCGCCTCCGCCGGCCAGGGACTGGTCCGCCACCAGTTCCCAGGCCAAGCCG
>Ga0102953_1000182_pt1 | contig 43824 bp, 36 predicted proteins | sample SalPon2A_C_D2_MG_FD_78509 | JGI IMG/M metagenome (GOLD analysis project Ga0102953, IMG submission 78509) | Soil microbial communities from South San Francisco under conditions of wetland restoration - Salt Pond MetaG R2A_C_D2_MG | ecosystem: Environmental > Terrestrial > Soil > Wetlands | place...
CACGCCGGAAATGCCGACATACCAGACAACGTTCGGCCAGGCCCACCACAGACCGAGCCCCACGGCCCAGCTGCCTGCAATCGTGGCAAACAGCCAGCGCCAGCCGCGCAGGCACTCCCCGCACAGGATCCATAGCAGAACGAGTCCCGCCGAATCGAGCAGAACATGCATCCACCCCAGGTGAACGAAATTGCCGGTGAACAACAGCCACCACTGCCCCTGGGCCACGCCGATGCGCGAGTAACGCAGGGCGTGACGCACCGTCTCGCCGCCTAATCCGAGGCCGAAGCAGATGACCAGCACGGTCCACAACGGCCAGGCTAGTAGAATCTGTTTGCGTAACCGGCCGAAAGCGAACCCGCGGCTGGTTTTGTGGTCAAAATACACGTTATGCTTTCCTTTCAACTAGTCTTACAACCCGTGATCCAGTGCGTTCCATGCCAGGAGGGGCAGGCAACATGATGAAGCATTCCCACCGTCACGAGAGCGGTTTCACCCTGATCGAGGTCATGATCGTCGTGGTCATCCTGGCCATTCTGGCCGCGATCGTCGTGCCGCGCGTCATGAGCGCCCCGGACAAGGCGCGCACCACGCGAGCCCGCGCCGACATCCAGGGCATCGTCTCCGCGCTCAACATGTACAAGCTCGACAACTATACCTACCCCACCACCGAACAGGGGTTGAAGGCCCTGGTGGAGAAGCCGACCACCGAACCGGTTCCGCACAACTGGCACCAGCAGTTGTCCAAGGTGCCGAAGGATCCGTGGGGAGAACCCTACAAGTACGTGTATCCCGGTTCGCACGGCGAACCCTTCGACGTATGGACCGACGGACCGCCGGACAGCCAGGGCGACCACAAGATAGGCAACTGGAACATCGACGAGGACAATTCGGACAACAGCGGCAATTCCAATGGATAAAGCCGGGTTAGGCGACCGCCAGCGAGGATTCACGCTGATAGAAATCCTCGCCGTGCTGATCATCATCGGCGTGGTGACCGCGCTGGCGGTCATCTCCGTGCGCTCGCTCGGCGGCCGCTCGGACCAGGGCCAGGCGGCAACCCGTCTGGCCGGCCTGATCGAGCTCGCGAGCGAAAACGCACGTATGGAAAACCGCCAATACGGCCTCCTCGTCAAGTCGACGCACTATCAATTCGTGCGTTTCGAATCACAGCAATGGATCCCGGTGGCCGACGATCCCGTACTCAAGGGCCGCGACCTGCCGGACGGAATGACGATGTCGGTCACCGTGCAGAACCCGGTCCATCTGCCCCGTCCCTCCACCGCCGGTTCCGCCGCCTCGGCGGCAGCCGCTGCATCGGCAGGCTCGAACTCCGGCATGGGCAATACCCGGAAGGACGACGAGAATCTGCTGCAACCGCAAATCGCCATCTTGTCGACCGGCGAGATGACTCCCTTCACGTTGCGCCTGACGATGCCCGACCACAGCACTTACGTGCTGCGTGGCGACGGTAATGGCCAGGTCCACATCGAGCCCCCGAATGCAGCCAGCGCCGCCGCGCCAACGGATTGAATCCGGCTTTACCCTCATTGAGGTCCTGGTAGCACTGGCCGTTATCGCGATCGGTCTGGTCGCGGTGCTGGCCGTGGCTGCGCGCAGCGGCCGAGTCGATTCCGATCTGCAGCAGCAGACCTTTGCCGCCTGGGTGGCGAGCAACCAACTCGAGCGCATGCGACTGTCTCCCAAGTGGCCGGACATCGGCGAGAGCGACGGCAAGGTCACGCTGGCCGACCAGGACTGGAAGTGGAAAGCGACCGTAGTCAAAACCCAGGACGCGGATCTGCGTCGCGTCACGATCAGCGTGGCGACGGCCGATGCGCCGGATGATCCGGTGACCCGGCTGCTCGGCTTCCTGGGCCGGTCCCTGAGCAAACCGGTCGGCTTGCCCAGTCCCGGCAACCAGCAGCCCCATCCGCCAAAGACGGGTGGAGGCCGGTGATGCGCCGCGAACGGGGCTTCACGCTGATCGAAATCCTGGTGGCCATCGTGGTGCTCGCCATCATGGCCGTGGCCGCCTATGCGGGTCTCAATGCCCTGATCCACGTACGCGAAAGCGACAAACAGTCGATGCAGGCATTCAAGCAATTGCAGCTCGCCATGGTGACCATGACCCGCGACGTCGAACAGGCGGTGGCACGCCCCATTCGCCACGCCTCGGGCGACACGGCGCCGGGCATGCTCGGCGGCAACAACAACGTGCCCGAACTGGAATTCACGCGCAGCGGCCGCCCCAATCCGCTGCAGAAACCGCGCAGCGACCTGGAGCGTATCGCCTACGGAATCGAGGGTGACAACCTGGTGCGCTACAGCTATCCCGTGCTTGACCGCACCGTCGAGCAACCTCCCCTGCGCAAGGTACTGCTCAAGCATGTAAGTACGATCGAAGTGTCGTTCATGGACCAGTTCGGACAGGTCAGCCCGAACTGGCCGCCGCTCAACGCCGAAGCGCACAAGTACGACCGCATCGATCCGGTCGCGGTCACGATCACGCTCGATACGAAGCGCTGGGGCAAGATCGAGCGCGTCATAGGGGTCGCACCATGAGGTCGCGGCAACGCGGGGTCGCCCTGCTGATCGCCATGGTCATCCTGGCGCTGGCGGCGAGCATCACCAGCGCCATACTATGGGACCGTGGCCTCTCCGTGCACCGCAGCGCGCTGATCGCGGCCCAGGGCCAGGCTTGGCAGTACGACCTGGGCGCGGAAGCCTGGGTCGAGCAGATTCTGCGTCGGAGCGCCGACAAGAACGACACCCTGGGCTCGCCCTGGGCCCAGCACCTGCCGCCCCTGCCGGTGCTGGGCGGCGCCATCCGCGGCGGAGTGGAGGATCTGCAGGGACGATTCAACCTGAACAATCTGGTCGGCCAGGACGGCAAGACGGACGGCACCGCCTTCGCCGCGCTCAAGCGCCTGCTCTCACTCCTGCAGATCGACCCCAACATCGCCAGTGCCATAGTCGACTGGGAAGACCCCGACGACAACGTGACCAACCCCGGCGGGGCCGAATCCGGCTACTACGCCGGACTCGATCCGGCTTACGCACCGGCCGACGCCCCCTTCGTATCGGTCTCCAGCCTGCGCCTGGTGAAGGGCGTTACCCCCCAGGTCTACGCGCGGCTTGCCCCCTACGTCAGTGCACTGCCGGTAGCAACTTCTCTCAACATCAATACCGCCCCGGCGCCGGTACTGGCCGCGGTGGTACCCCAGCTTACCCTCGCCAAGGCCAAGGTGCTGGTCGAGCAAAGGGGCAATAACGGATTCAGCAGCATCGCCGACTTCAAGGACGCGGTTCATCGCAAGATAGACTTCCCGTTGAGCCTGAAGAGCTCCTATTTCCTGCTCAGCGTCACCACGACCATTGGCAGCACGCAGCTCAGCCTGTACAGTGTCCTCTATCGTGGTGAACAGGATCAGGTGCAGGCCATAGTCCGCAGCTTTACACCCATCTGACCGACCAGCACAATCCATGCAACGACTCATCATCACCTGGGACCCCGCGCAAGAGACCTGCGACTGGCTGCTGCTCGACCAGAACGGCAACCGGGTAGGCGCCATCCATCGTGCGGAACCTCTCGATGAACTGCCCCGGGAGGCGACGACCGAACTGGTCTGGCTGTTTCCCGGCGCCCAGGCCCTGGCCGTCAGTGCACACTTGCCGGTGCGCGGACGCGACAAGATACTGCGCGCCCTGCCCTTTGCGCTCGAAGAAAGCTTCGCGGCCGATCCCGGTGCGCTTTTTTTCGCCCTGGAGCCGAACCCGACGGCCGAGCGGCAACAGACGGTGGTAATCAATCGCACCCTGATCGGCGACGCACTCGCCCGGCTCGCCGAACACGGCTTACAGGCGCGGCGCATCATCCCCGACTACCTGACCCTGCCGTGGACGCCGGGGCAATGGACGGTACTGGCCGACAACGGCATGCTCTACGTGCGCCACAGCGAAGCCGGCGGTTTCGCGATCGAGGCCGATCTCGGCTGGAACCTGCTGGAACAACGGCTGGAGGCGCTCGGCGAAGACGCCCCGCAGAACCTGCGCTACCTGCGCGGGCGGGAACCCTGGGGCCCCGAACCCACCCTCGGACAGCTGCAACCGGATCCCGAGCCTTACACCGAAGGCCTGCTCGGCATTGCTCCGCTGGGATTCGCCGCCCCGCCCCCGATCGACCTGCGCCAGGGTGAATACAGCCTGCGCAAGGACTGGTGGTCGCGACTCAAGCCCTGGGTACCGGCCGCCGGCGCGCTCGGCGTGGTGATCCTGCTCGCCCTGGCCGGATTCGCCGCCAACTGGTATCAGGCCAGCCGGACCCGTGATGTACTGGCGCAGACGATCCACGACCGCTTCGTACACCTCATGCCGCACGCCGGCTGGGTCGACGAATCCACGGCCCGCGACATGATTCAGCGCCAGCTTCGAATCAGTTCGAACGGCAATTCAGCGGGCGGCCTGCTGAACATGCTCGCGATCGTATCCGTGACCGATGCCGGCCAGGCCGTCCAGATCAAATCCATGACCTACCAACCCGGGGAATTGCAACTCCAGGTACATGCCGCCACGGTGACGGCGCTGGACGGCCTGCGCCAGCAGCTCGAACAGCACGGGGTCGACGCCAAGGTCAATTCCGCCAACCAGACATCATCGGGCGTGGAAGGCTCGCTCATGATCCGTGCCGGAGGCACCTCATGAGCCTGAAACTGCCCGCCCCCCTGCGTGCCTGGTACGCCGGCCTCGTCCCGCGCGAAAGGCGCCTGGTCCTTATCGGCAGCGTCGTTATCGCTCTGATGATCGTCTATCTCGCCATCATCAGCCCCATCAGCACGGCCCATACACGGCTCATGCGCGACGTGCGCGCCAAGCGCCAGCTCATCACGTATATCGACAATGCGGCCGCGCGACTGCAAACGCAGTCATCGGCCAGCATCGGCCAGTTGCCGGCGGGACAGTCGGTATTCGCCGCGCTCTCCTCGGCCATCCAGTCGAGTCCGGTGTCCGGTGCCGTGCAACGTCTCGAACAAACGCAGGACGGCGGCGTGCGCCTCAGCCTGAGGGGGGCCGCATTCGATTCCCTGGCTCGCTGGCTGGCCACGATTGCGAGCCAGGACGGCATCGTGGTCACCCGGGCCACTATCGACCAGGCCACCAACCCCGGAACCGTCAACGCAACACTGACCCTGAACCAGCACGAATGATCATTAAATACGTCACAACAACTTTCGTATTTTTAATAGCTTATGGTGCTTTTTTAATAACGAATATACCTTCCGGCTGGCTGGTGTCCCGAATCAATCCGCAGCTGGCCCCGGCCCACGCCAGTCTCTCCGACGCCCGTGGCGGGGCCTGGACCGGCTCCGGACAACTCCGGGTCAACGGCAAGCCGCTCGGCCGCCTCAGTTGGGACGCCAGTTTCTGGCCGCTGATCACCGGCCATCTGGATGCCGACGTGAAACTCCGGGGCAACGATATCCAGGCCCACGCCCGGGTCAACGCCCAACGCACGTCGCTGCGCGTGACGAACCTCGAGGGACAGGCCGACCTGCAGATGCTCGCCCGCCTGGCCAACCTGCCGCCGGAAGCACAGGGCACCCTCGTCGCCGACATCAAGGCACTCCGGCTCTCGAGCCAGGGCGTCATACAGGCGGCCCAGGGCCATGTCGACATACACGGCACACGCCTGCCCGATCTTGGCGTTGATCTCGGCACACTGCATCTCGTACTGCAGGACACCCACGCCAATAACGAGATTCTCGGCGTGATCAGCAATGATGGCGGCGATCTCGACATCAATGGACAACTGCATCTGTACCGCGGTGCCCGTTACGGCCTGGTCGCCTACCTGAAGCCCCATCCGGGCGGCAAAAACGATCCCATGCGAGATGCACTGGCGGCGGTACTCGGCAAGCCCGACACACTGGGACGTTACCAGTACAGAGTGAGCGGCGTTCTCTCCCGCTGAGCGGCGCACCCGGCCGGACGCGGATCCTTATTTATTCGAAGGCTTGCCGGAACCCGCCCGGCTGTCGATGACCACGACGGTCTTGCCGCTTCCGGAGCCGGGCCCGATGCGCCGGCTTCCGAACAGATCGCCGGGATGCGACGCCGCATCGCCGGTGGACGTGAGATGGGCCACGACCTCGAGCGGGCCGGCGGCGGAACTGAGATCGCGCCCCTGCATCATGGCATCGGCATCCGTCAGGGTGAGCGTCATGGGGAAAGTCCCGACCTGCAGGCGGCGCACGGCCAGCGGCGCCCCCCCGTTCGGGCTGCGTACGAAGACATAAAGCGTCTCGCCCGGTTTGACCTCGGCAGCGAACCGGGGGTCCAGCTTGATGGTCACGGCCAGGCTCGCACGTCCCGCGGACGCCTGCGCCGGCTGCGCGGCGGTGGCGGAGACCCCGAGCATGCGTAAGTGATTGCGGACCAGGCCGGCCACCTGGGCCGGCAGGCCGGGCTGCTTGAGCAGCCTCTGCCAGTCCGCCGCCGCCCGGGCCCGGTCGCCCGCGTTGAGGGCCAGCAACCCGCCGTACCACAGGCCACGCGCGTTGTCGGGATCTATCTGCAGTACCTGCTTGAATATCTTTCGCTCCCGGTCGGTCAGGTTCTGCGGGTCGGCAAGCAACTGCGCCTCGCCCCACAGGCCGAGCAGGTCGGCGTCCGGCGTGGACTTCAGCTGGACCGCCCTGCCGTAGGCCTTGACCGCCAGCTCGTAACGGCCGAGCGCATCCGCACCCTGGCCGAGATCGATCCAGCCCTGGACGTCGTCGGGATGGTTGCGCTGATGGGCCTGGAGTTGCGCGAGCATCGAATCCGCACGGTGCATCACCGCCGCGTGTTCGCCTTCCAGCGCAAAGCGCCAGTTCCCGAAGTGCCAATAAAGTGCGCCTGCTGCAATCGGCACGAGCAGCAGTGCCGCCACCGCCCCGCGCCACCGGCGCCGTTCGCCCGATCGCTGCGTGGGTGCGGCAGCCGTGTCAACAGTCGCCTCCAGGTCGCGTGCCGCCGGTTCTAGATCCTCGGCCGCCAGCGTGCCGGTCGCCACATCCTCACCCAGCTCGGCCGCGAGGTCTTCGCCGGAGAGCGTCGGATTCACCCGGACCCGGCTCGGACGCCACCAGGGGAAGGTCAGGATGGCGAGGATCACCACCGTCAATATCAGTGCCGCGATAATGAAACCCATCATGGAACCTCTGATCTGTTCATACGTGTATCGCCTTTTGGGCCTAACGCCTTCGGGCCGGGCCTTTGCTCACGCCTGGACGGCGTCATTCGTCGTTCATTTGCAATCGACACACTTCTCTCCTCATTCCCGGGGCCTGTCTTCGCATGTGCGTAGCGTGCAAAAACGGGCCCTTTGGCCGCGCGAAAAGGCTCGGCCACGACCCTGTACGAATAATTCAGGGGTTCCCGGCCTCCGAATCGATCAGGGAGCGCCGGCGCCGGCGTATGGCCAGCGCGGCAACTGCGATCCCGATGATGAGCAAAATGAATGGGCCGAACCAGAGCAGGAAGGTTCCCCGCTCCAGCGGCGGCTTGTACACGGCGAACAGGCCGTAGCGCGAAATCATGTACTGCTTGATCTGCCGGTCGGTTTCTCCGGCCAGCAATTTCTTGCGCACGATTTCACGCAGGGCCCCCGCGATCTGGGCCTGCGAGGTTGCAATCGGCTCGTTCTGGCACACGGGACAACGCAATTCGGACGTCAGTGCCTGGTAGCGGGCCTCGAGGCGCGGCGGCAATACGCCGGGACCCGACTCGGCGTTACCGGCGTTACCGGCGGTACCCGCGGACGCCGCGGCAGCACTGGTCGCCACTGCGAGCGCAAGCAATAGCAGGCAGGCCCGGCGGATCATTGCCCCGCCTCGCGCAAGCGCTTGACCAGGGGCAGCACGTCATCGTCCGCTATCTTGCGGGTGATCACACCCGTGTACTTGTGGGCGATGCGCCCCTGACGGTCGATGACGTAGGTTTCGGGCACGCCCCAGATTCCCCAGTTGGCGCCCTCCTCGCCGTCGTGGTCGAAAGCCACCGCCTCGTAGGGATCGCCCCAGTGCTGCAACCAGGCCTTGGCGGCATCGCGCGTATCGGTGAAATCGAGCCCGTAGATCGGCACGCCCTGGTGCCTCATGTAATCGAGCACCGGCGCCTCGTCCGTACAGGCAACACACCAACTGGCGAATACGTTGAACAGCACGACCCGACCGCGGAATGTCCCGTTGTCGATCTGCTGCTCAGGCCGGTAGAGCTCGGGCAGGGAAAATTGCGGCGCGGGCTTGTGCACCAGCGGCGACGGGATGTAGCGCGGGTCATGGCCGAAGCGCGTGGCGAAGACCACGATCAGCGCCACTACCACCGCCAGCGGCAGCAATCCCCAGAGCCAGCGCCGCATCAGGGCGTCTCCGCACCGGCCCCGGCGGGCAGGCGTTCGTCGCGCCGGCGCCGGTAGCGGGGATCGGTGACCGCGAGCAGGCCGCCCAGTGCCATCAGGATCGCACCGCCCCAGATGAAGCGGACCAGGGGCCGCACCTGGAGGCGGAAGCTCCAGCCGCCGTCACCGGTGGATTGTCCCATCGCAACGTAGATGTCCTGCAGCGGCATCCAGTGGATGGACGATTCGCTGGTCGGCTGGTTGCCGATATAGGTCCGGTTTTCCGGATGAAGCACGGCCACGGGACGGCCGTCGCGGCTGATCCGGAACGTGCCCTGCCTGCCCTGGTAATTCGGCCCGGTAATCGGGCGGACGCTGCTGAAGGTAAAGCGGTAGCCGGCCACCGTCGCGCTCTGCCCGGGCTGCAGGCTGACGTCCAGGAAGCTCGACATGACCGAGGACACCGCGATGCCGAGCACGACGATGCCGATGCCGAAGTGCGCGAGACTCATGCCCCACACGCCCCGCGTCAGTCGAATGCGCTGAGCCGCGGGCGTGCGCAACAACCGGCGTACCAGTTCGCCCCAGGCCGCGGTGATGACCCACAGGCCCATGGCGATGCCGGCCAGTTCGATGGGCGAGACATCATTCCACAACAGGACCGCGGTCGCTATCGACAGTGCGAGGGCGATGACCAGCGGCAGCCGAGCACGCTGCCAGAGCTCGCGCCAGTCGCCGCGCCGCCAGCGGATACTCGGCCCCAGGCCGATGAGCAGGAACAGCGGCACCATCACCGGAATGAAGACGCTGTTGAAATACGGCGGTCCGATCGACAGCCGCCCCAGGCCCGCTGCGGTGTAGAACAGCGGATACAGGGTGCCCAGCAGCACGGCCGCCGCCGCGACCACCAGGATGACGTTCATGGTAAGCAGGGCCGACTCGCGCGAGAGCAGTGAGAAACCGCCGCCGCCGGCAAGACGCGGCGCGCGCCACGCATAGAGCGCGAGACCGGATCCGGTGAAGGCACCGAGCAGCGCCAGTACGTAGATGCCGCGCTGGGGATTGACCGCGAAGGCATGGACCGACACGAGCACACCGGAGCGCACCAGGAACGTGCCCAGCAGCGACAGCGAAAACGCCATCAGGGCAAGCAGCGCGGTCCAGCCCCGGAAGGCGCCGCGTTTCTCGGTAACCATCAGGGAATGGATGAGCGCGGTGCCGATCAGCCAGGGCATGAACGAGGCGTTTTCAACCGGGTCCCAGAACCACCAGCCGCCCCAGCCCAGCTCGTAATACGACCAGTAGCTGCCGAGGGTGATGCCGGCGGTCAGGAACAGCCAGGCCACCAGCGTCCAGGGCCGCGTCCAGCGCGCCCAGGCGCTGTCCATGCGACCGCCGAGCAACGCCGCGACGGAGAAGGCGAAGGCCACGGAAAAGCCCACATAGCCCATGTAGAGCATCGGCGGATGGGTGGCGAGCATCGGGTCCTGGAGTATGGGATTCAGGTCCGCCCCCGCCTGGGCCGGCGGCAGCAGGCGCGTGAACGGGTTCGACATCCACAGGCTGTAGATCAGGAACCCCACCCCGATCGCACCCATGACACCCAGCACGCGGGCCAGGAAGTGGCGTGGCAGGCGCCGGCTGAAGGTGGCCACGGCTGCGCCCCAGGCGCCGAGTATCAACGTCCACAGCAGGACCGATCCCGCATGCGCGCCCCATACGCCGGTGTACTTGTAGAGCATCGGGATGGCTGCATTGGAGTTGTTGGTGACGTACTCGACACTCAGATCCGTGGTGACGAAGGCATAGGTGAGGCAGCCGAACGCGACCGCCAGGGCAAGAAACTGGGCGTAGGCCGCGGGCCGGGCCAACGCCATCAGCCCGGGACGGTTGCGCCACGGACCGATCAGCCCCGAAAAGCCCTGGAGGATCGCCAGCGCCAAGGCCAGCACCAGCGCATATTGTCCGAACTCAGGAACCATGACCGCTCTCCCCGCCCTGGTTCATCTGGCCCGGACGTGTATAGGCCTTGCCCGTCTTCTTGTCATACATTTTCAGCGGCATGTATTTCGAGTCGTGCTTGGCGAGCACGTCGTCGGCGACGAACACGCCGCTGCCGTTCATGTGGCCGTTGGCGATCACGCCCTGCCCGGGGCGGAACAGATCCGGCAGGACGCCGGTAAATACCACGGGCATCTGGTGGTGGTTGTCGGTGACGATGAAGCGTACGGTGAGCGAATTGGGCGTGCGCTTCACCGAACCCTTCTCCACCATGCCTCCGAGACGGAAGACGCGGCTCGGGTTCAGGTGCTTCTGCATGACCTGGGTGGGCGTGTAGTAGTACAGCAGGTTGCCGCTGAAGGCTTTCAGCGCAACGCCGACGCCGATGCCCGTGCCGGCGATGATGCCGATGACCACCAGTAATCTCTGTCGACGCGGAGTCATTTGCTCACCTCCCGTGCGCGCCGGGCGGCACGGCTTAACGCGCGGCGCAGACCGCGGCGCGATTGCCAGCCACTGCCGACGAACACCACCAGGGCGACCGCATAAGCGGGCCAGACATAGACGGCGTAGCCGCCCATCGTCAGAAAATCATGAAAACTGTGCATCAGCTGTCCCCGTTCTCCGCGAGCCGCATGACCCAGGTTGCCCGCCGTTCCCTGTGCAATATTTCCGTACGCACCCGCAACGACAGCAGCCAGCAGAAGTAAAGCAGGAAAGCCACCATCATCGTCAGCAGCGGCCACAGCATGGACGTCGCCATGGACGAGCCGCTCAGCTTCAGGGTCGCACCCTGGTGCAGCGTTGTCCACCATTGCACCGAATAGTGGACGATGGGAATGTCTACCGCGCCTACCAGGGCGAGTATCGCGCCGGCGCGGTCGCCGGTGCGCTGGTCGGGGAATGCATTGACCACGGCAATGTAGCCAAGGTAGATGAACAACAGTATCAGTTCCGAGGTCAGGCGCGCGTCCCAGACCCAGTAGGTGCCCCACATCGGTTTGCCCCACAGCGACCCGGTCACCAGCGCGAGAAAGGTAAACGCGGCGCCGATCGGGGCCGCGGCCGCGGTCACCGCATGGGCCATGCGCAGCCGCCAGATCAGGCCCGTGGCGCTCGCTACGGCCATGTAGCCGAACACCAGAAGCGACATGATCGCCGCGGGTACGTGGATATAAATGATGCGGAATCCGTCGCCCTGCTGGTAATCGGGCGGCGACAGGACCAGTCCGCCGACCAGGCCCGCGGCCAGCAGCACGAAGGCGGCCCACTTGCACCACGGCGCGGCACGCTCCGCAAAGCGGTAGAGAACGGGCGGCGAGCCCATTTTATGCAGCCAGGTAAACACGTGTTCTTCGACCTCCAGACATATTTAAGTTCCTGTCAGCCTTCGTGACTGATGCGCAGTGCCACGGCCGAGGCGGCCGGGAGCAGGCTGGCGCTGAGGATGAGCATGGCCGCCAGGGCCTCGAACGCCTGCACCGGGGATTGGCCCTGCATGGCGAGCGTCGTGCTGTGGGCGCCGAAAATCAGCACCGGAGTTACCAGGGGCAGGATCAGTACCGGGCCGAGCACTGACGCCTGGCGCAGCGACACCGTCAATGCGGCGACCATGGTACCGAGCAACGTCAGCACGGGCGTGCCCAGCAACAGCCCGATCACCACCGTAACAATATAGCGCGCGGGCACGAAAAGCATCGCCGCCACCACGGCGCCGCCGATCACGACCGGAAGGCCCGTCACCAGCCAGTGTCCCATCGCCTTGACCAGGATGATCAGCGTCAGCGGCCGCGGCGAGAGCAGAAGCTGCTCGAGCGTACCGTCCTCGTAATCGGCCCGGAACAGGCGCTGCAACCCGAGCATACCCGCCAGGAACGCCACGACCCAGATAATCCCGGGCGCGAGCGGGCGCAGCATCGAGGCATCGGGGCTCAGGCCGAGCGGAAACAGCATGCTGGTCACCAGGAAGAACACCACCGGTGTCATGGCCTCGCCCGGCCGCCGCCAGGCAATCAGGAGTTCGCGCCTGAGCAGCTCCCTCAACACAGGCCGCCGCCCTGGGGCAGATCGATAGCCACGACGTCGAGTCCCGCCAGTTCGATCGGTTGGTGCGTTGCCAGGACGACGATGCCGCCGCGGTCGAGATGCTCGCGTATCAATTCTTCCACCAGCGCGGCCGCCGTGCGGTCGAGGCTCACCAGGGGCTCGTCGAGGAACCAGATCGCCACCTCGGTTACCAGCAGGCGGGCCAACGCGGTACGGCGCCGCTGTCCCGCCGAAAGCTCGCCGCACACGCGGTTCATGTGGGCGCCGAGACCAACCCGCTCGAGGGCGCTTTCCGGGCCCCGCCGGGCCCGTTTCAGCGACAGGCAGGCCGCGAGGCGCAGGTTTTCAACCGGAGTCAGTTCGCGCTTGACCCCGTCGGTATGACCCACGTAGCAGATGGCGGCGCGGTACGCCGTCGCGTCGTGCCGGGCCGAGGCGGCCCCGAGGTGCACTTCGCCGGCCTCGGGCAGGGCCAGGCCCGCGAGCACGCGGATCAGGCTCGTCTTGCCGGCACCGTTGCCGCCGCGCAGGTGAAGAAGCTGTCCCGGACGCACCGTGGCGGCCAGGTCCGTACAGACGCAGTAATCACCCCGCCATAACTCGAGATCGTGCACAGACAGCGACGCCACGGCATGCGGATCGGCCGTCCCGGTTTCAGGAGTGACCGTCCGGCCCGATCGTCCAGTGACTTCCAACGCCTCCATCGTGTCCCGATCAGCCGCATTCGACAGGCGTTTATTGTAACGGCAGGATCCCACGCCAGACCGGTCCCTGACTTGAAATAATGCCCCGGCTTGATCGGCATCAATTCAGCGCCGGCGTGGACTCGCAATCGGGCTGAGGCATCCTTCGCGACTAGAAAACATACTGGACGGAGACCGCCACGATATTGATCGTATAGTTCGGGCTCTGGATGCCGAGGGTCAGGACATTGGGGATCGTCGCCGGCCCCACGTTATCCAGGGCCCAGTCGTTCGATCGGTAGCGCTGGAACCCGTAGCCGAAGCGCAGCGCCAGATGATCACTCAGTTCCCGCTTCGCATACAACTGCACACCCTGCATCCGCTCCACGATATTCGGGAAAGGCGCCACCGCACCGCCTTTCATCACTGCTATCTCACCGCGCGCGAGCTGGTAAAGGAACGAGGCCCCGATGCCCCAGTGAGTCATCGCGACATTCTTCCACTCGACATCCATTCCGGCGGTATGGACCACATCCTTGCGGTCACCGTACCAGTCGGCCACCGAGAAATTCTGGCTCCCTGCCTGGTCATTGAGAATGTGCTCCTCGGTGTAATAGGCGCTCAGGCTGACGTGCTGCGAGGGCTGCAACCCCAGGTTGATGGTGTAATTCGTGTCGCGACTGGCAGTAAGGCCGACATCCGTGTCGTTGTACTGGTCGACGTTCTGCTGCCACTGAAAAGACAGGTCGAGATAATCCACGGGCATGTATGACAGTGTCGCCTGCCCCTGCCGGCGGGTGCGGTCGCCGATGTTGTACTGCCTCAACAGCGGATTCTCGGGCGACAGGACATCCGAGAGCGACACGTAGTTGGGCGCCACGCGATGCGAACCGAGGAGCTTCAGGTACAGGCCGACTTTTTCCACCGGTCGGATATGGGACGAAATCCATACCGAATTGGTACGCGTATCGACGGTGTTCTCGAATTCCTGCTGCTCGTTCCGGTGCTCTCCGCCGACGCTGAGCCGCACGCTGCGGTTCACCCGGTAGTCCGCATCTATGCGGGTACTGCGTTTCTCGAAGCTGTAGGGATAGTTCAGCAGTGAGCCGGCGACGTAAGTATCCGTCAGCACCTGCGGAAACAGCGCCTGTGGAGTCAGGTCCGCGTGCCTGTTGAAGGTGTAGTCCGCAGTCAAATCCAGCCGTGGGACGGGGCTGGAATTCACGCGCAGGACGTAGTTCCTCGTAATGACCTCGCCGTCCAGGTTGGAGCGCGGCAATGGTGCGGTCTGCAGGTTGGGATTGATCGTGACCGGCAGGAACCGTGCATTCTGGATGCCCCGGCCATAGGCAACCATTGCCATCAGGCGCGTCGCCGCCGGGAGCTGCCAGGCACCGGCCACCGAGAGCTGGTTGAAGTTGTTGCTGGGCGCCTGCCCGATCTGGCCGACGTCGGCCCCGGGGACGTAGGGCGTAAACGGATTCTGCCACCGCAGGGAGGCATTGGAATCATGGAAGAACGAACCATAGTAGGCGAGTTTCAGCTGCCATAACTTCACGGCGTAGTTCGCCGACGCATTAACCTGGTCCGTCGCATAGTCGATGGGTTCCGGCAACAACGTGCTTGTCGTCAGGAAACTGCCCCCCATCGCCTCGATCCCTTTCTGCGTCTGGTGCTGAAATCCCAGGTTGTAACTCCAGTGCGTTTTGTGCGGCGGCAGTCTGATACCGATACGTGCGATCGTTCGCTTTTTCTCCATATCGAAGGACTGCAGCGACGCGCCCAGGTCGGGCATCGTGCCCGTGGACCCGCCCGGGACCCAGTTGCCGGGAAGCTTCAGTGAAGAAGAGCCGGCGTTCGTGAACGGTGTCGCCGACGATTGGTAAAAGTAATGCGGGATTTCCTGGTAGAGGATATTGATTTCATAGATGCCCTGGCGGCCGCCCTCCACGAACACGCGCCTGGACTCCAGGCCCAGCCGGGTGCCGTACGCATGCAGGTAATCCCCTTTCTTGTCGAGGAAATGCAAGTCGAAGCCGGCAACCGGGTAGACACCCGAGTTCACCCGCCCCGTGTATTCACCGTACTTGTAGCTGCCTTGCGACAAATCCTCCAGCCCGAGGTTCGCCAGACCGCTCCATCCGTATTGAAACTTGCAAAAGGCGCATTTCCAGTTGGCGTATACCGGCTGCGGAGTCTTGGCGGCCACGGTCCCGTCGTTCTTTTTGCCGGGCTCCGGTTGAGCGGCGTGGGCCAGCCCCCCGTTCACGATGGCCAACGTCACCACTGCCCACATCGCTCCCCGGACAAGTATCCCGGCTGGTTTTTTCATTTTCGAAGCCCCGTGTACGGTTTCAGCGACTCAATGGCGCCCCCGAAGGATCATTGGACCCATGAATGCGGCTGTGGCAGTTCATGCAACTGCGGGCCAGCAGGAACCCGTTCGGCTGCCCCCCGGGCAACCCGCCCGGCCCGAAGGCAATACTGGGATGCCCGGAGGGCTGGTGGCATTGCTGGCACAGCAACGGCGCGCGGGCGATCAGCAGGCTGGGATTCACCGAGCCATGCGGGACATGGCAATTCAGGCAGTCCTCCTGGACCGGAGGATGTTCCCACAGGAACGGTCCCCGCTTTTCTGCGTGGCACTGGAAACAGGTCTGGTTGACGGTATCCCCGACCAGAAGCATCGGGCCGAAGGAGCCATGCGGATTGTGGCAAGAACTGCAAGTGAGTTGCGCCGTTGTCACCGGATGATGGGAAAACTTTTCGAAGTCCGCCCGAATACCCTTGTGACACTGGTAGCAGACCTTCGGTTGGGTCTCGGCAGACAGTGCGGGATTGTGCCTGGAATGGATCGTGTGGCAACTGACGCAGGCCAGACCCTGGCGCTGGTGCACGCTGCCATGCCACGCCATCCTGGGAGCATCCTTGTGGCATGTGAGGCAGACGGCGTTTTCCTGTGCCACGCTCGCCGGCGAATGGGGACCGAAGAACGGTATCGGCGTGCGTTTCCCACCCTTGGCCGGCGGTCGGACATGCTGCGCACCCGGCCCGTGGCATGCCTCGCACTGGTTGCCGCTGAACGGCGTCCTCGAATCGGCCATCACGGCATGCCTGGTGCTGAAGATGGCATTTACCTTGGCTGTGTTATGACACAGGAGGCAGGTATCGGCGCCCGTCCGGGTGTAGCCCGGCGGTGGTGGAGGCGGCGATTCGACGTCGCCCGTGGTCGCGGGAGGCGCCTGGGCCGCTCGCGCCGAAGGCATCGACACGACGATGGCCAGCAGAAGGCAACCGGCCGGCACGGTCAAGGCCCGGGCAACCCGCCTCATTCGAAGAGACGGGTTGCCCTCCCGCTTGCCTACCTCTAGCTGTTCCTTTGTGTCTTCCATGGCAATCACCGGCACTGCCCGCTCAGTTCGGGCGGACATCATGGACCTTGCTTACATCCTCCACACGGCCCGAGCCGTGACATATCGCGCAGGTCTCCACCTGGTCCCCGGTGCCGATGAGGGACTGGATGGTGTAGAAGGACGCGCCGTTCTGCTCCATGTGCGCCTGTTCCAGGCTCGAGTCATGACACGCCGAACAGACTGCTGCCGTCGGGGTGATCCGCTCATAGTCCGCCTGGTTGGCGGCACTGGTCGTCGCCCCCGTCGGGCCGAAGAACAGACTCGTGCCATAGGGGCTGGACTGGGCAACGGTCGCGAGCGTATCAATGGTCGTTCCCATGATGCCCGTTGGCACGGGCACCTGGTAGCCGTTGTTGATATGGCACTGATTGCAGTCACTGAGGATGCCCGGGAAACGCACGTCGGAGAAATTGTTCACCGAGTTGCCGTAGCCGTAGACGATCCACGGCGTCTCGCGCATACCCGCCGCGTGGATGGCATGGATATGGCGCTTGAAGTCGATGGCCTGCTGCTCGCGCCCGTCCACCGCCGCGGTGTTCACCCCGTTTGCAACAGCATCCGGATCGGTGGGCCGCATGCGCAGGTCGGTATCGTTCGGGTTGTGGCAGATCACGCAGACCTCCAGGTTGTCCACGCGGTTCGTACCATGCAGGGCCAGGCCGTCGTTATGACTGTGACACCTCTCGCAGCCCTGGCTGAACGAGACGACCTGCGCCGGAGCGACCGGCGGTTGCGGGGTGGCATCAGTAATCCCGAAGTAGTCGACGGCACTCGTTACCGGAATCGCCGTAGCGTAATTGCCACTGCCGTCGTAATCGCCATTGGGATGCCCTTCCATGGCCACGACGCCTGTTCCAACCGCGGTCGTGGGGATCGGGACCGGTGACGTGATGGTGTAGGTGCCGTCGCCGTTATCCTGGGCATTCAGCGTACCGCCGCTTTCCACCGTAATGGAGACGGGCTGGCCGGGGTTGCCCCCGCTGTCGAAATTCGACCACTCGTTCGGATAACCCGGGAACGTCCACCCGATATCGAGGCTCAGGCGCGCACCCGAGGCGGTGAAGGTGGGATCCGTAGCCAGGTCGTAGGGCTGGTCGTTGTTGTTCGGGTCGGTGACCGAGAACGTGATTACCGGATTCTGGCCGGGACCGCCATTTGCAACAGAGAGAATATTGTACTGGTAATTCGCCGCCGCCACCTTCTGCGCTATGACGTGCGATTCCTGCACGCTGCCCGCGACCGAGCCCTCGGTGTGGCATACGGTGCACTCGCTGTTGTCCGTCTCCACGCCGCCGGGGTGTCCGCCGGCCTTGCCCTGCGCGAAATCCACGTTGTCATGGCAGGACCCGCACGCCGCAATGGTGGGACGGGTGGCGAAACGGATGGCCTGGGGTGTATCCGGGTTGGACGGATCGTGGCACTTGGTGCAGTTCCTGATGTCCTGCGGAAACACGACATCGGAAAAATCGTTCACCGAGCCCCGGTAGCCAATCAATATGTAAGGCGTGCCGGCGAGGACGCTCGGCAGGTTGGAGGCGTCGTGGATCTTGTGAATCATCACCTTCAGGTCGAGGCTCTCACCGTTGAGCGAGGTGTTGCCGGGGTTGTGGCACAGCACGCACTCGTTGGTGTCCTTGCGCACGCCACCATGCATGGCCAACTCGTCATGGCACTGGTTGCAGGAGGCGATTTCCACGATTTCGCGGGAATCGAACCCGGTGGTTTGCCCGGACGCCGGCACCCAGGTATAGATGGCGTTGTTGGCCGACGGCAGCGTACTGGATCGAACATTGATCGCTATCCGATGTACCACGGAGGGATCATAGGAAACCGCGATGGGTTGGGTTACATCGGTCAAGTCCGTGCCGAACGTATAGGTATAGGTGCCGTCGCCGTGATCGGCCAGCGAACCGCCGCTGTCCGACTCGGGCTGGATTTCCGGCTGCTGACCGCTCCCGCTCGGTTGGGCCACGTGATTGATGTAATTCTGCCAGGAATCCGCGTCACCGTTGGTACCGGGGACGAGTTTCGCGATAATGACTTCCAGTGTCGAGGCCGGAAGGCCGGTGACCAACTCGTTGTCGCGGCCGGGATCGGTGACCTTGAAAGCAACGGCGCTCGAGGCACTAATGCTCGCCCCGGTAATGCTCAGGTGGAGGGCCAGCGCATTATCGGCCGACTCCACCGTCGGGCCGGGCGGTCCCGCGGGCCCCTGCGAGCCCTTGGGCCCGGTCGAACCGCCGCATGCACTCAATGCCGCCGCCAGCAATCCTACGGCAACCAGGCGCGCCCCGGTCATCCATCCGGTTTTCCTGGTGCTTCCCGGGACAGCCAACGTCGAATCCACCCGGCTGGCCCCATGACGCCCGTACAAGCTGAAGAAAACGTTCATTCAACCCCCCTGACCCGATTTGCGCAGCTGCCAACTTCGGGTTCACTTTTGAAGTATAGACACCATGAGCGAATGGGGGTTGATCTGGATCAAGTACGGCAAATGCCGGATCACAGGGTTTTACACGAACCCGGACATCTCCCTATCGGGCGTCGGCCTTGTCGCTCCTTACCCGCAGCATTGTCGCGTTCGTGCGAACCGGATCCGGGTTGCCCCGGTCGAATAGTGTGGCTCCCGGTCATCTACACCGGCGTTGGCAACGGGCAGGATCGAATAAGTGTGCTACGCTTTCCTGAAGCTCATAACCAGGGGTCCTGACATGAGTATTTACAAGGCATCACTTTCACTCTCGTTGCTGTTTGCCGCGCTCCCGCTGGCGGCGGCTCAGCAAGCCACCTCGATGTCCGTCTCCGGCCAGAAACTGTATACACAAAGTTGCGCGATGTGTCACGGGGACGACGGCAAGGGCGCCATCCCGGGCGCGCCCGACTTCACGAAGCCGGGCGGCATCCTCGCCCAAAGCGACACCGTGCTCGTGCAACGGGTTCTGGACGGTTACAGCTCGCCCGGCACACAGATGGCCATGCCGGCCATGAAAGGCCAGCTCGACGCTTCACAGGTAAAGGCGATTCTCGATTACATGCACAAGGCCTTCGGCGTACCGTCCGGACACTGACCCGGCACCAGCCCATTCGATCGGCTGGAGAGGCGACCAGGAAAAACCGGAGATACCGCCGGATGATGACCTTTATGCGTCATCCCCACTATCATGATCGGATGCTGCGCACCCCCTGCCATCGGACACCGGCCCGGACGCGGGCATCATGCCAACGCAAAACCGAGTGCCGGTGGGCGTAATTCGGCTCGCTGCATTGTGCCTGGCTCTCATGGCTACGCCGGCCTGGGCGGGCGTGCAGGTCAACGTGCGTGTCGAGGGCATCAACGGCCCCCTGAAAAACAATGTTCTCGCCTCGCTCGCCATCGCGCAATACAAGAACCTGGGGACGAACCCCCAGGCCACGATCCACCGGCTCAATGAGCAGGCGCCGGAGGAAATCCGCCAGGCATTGGAGCCCTTCGGCTATTTCTCGCCCCATATCGACTCCCGGCTCGCACACGACGGCGACAACTGGACCGCCACCTATCGCATCAATCCGGGCAAGCCGGTCATCCTGCGCCACGCAAAGGTCGAGGTGACCGGCCCGGGAGCGGATGACCCGATCTTCAAGTCCCTGGAGCAAAACGCACCGCTGCAGACCGGGAAAAGACTCGACCAGCAAGCTTACTCGCAAACCAAGCAGCAACTGCAGGAAGCCGCCGCCGAACACGGTTACCTGGATGCGGAATTCAAGCAACACGTATTGCAGGTCGACCCGAAAGCACTGTGGGCCGATGTCATACTCGTCTATGCCACCGGCCCACGCTACCGGTTTGGTACAGTCACCATCAAGCAGGACATACTCGCCCCGGCCTTCGTGCGGCGCTACGTGCACATCAAACCGGGCGAACCCTACGATGCCCGGGCGCTGGCCAACCTGCAGTCCGAGCTCAGTTCGAGCGGTTATTTTTCCAGCGTCGTGGTTTCGCCCGAAAAAGACAAAACCCGGAATCTGAACGTACCCATCCTGATCAGCACCACGCCCGCCAAGCGCAACCGCTACACGTTCGGACTGGGCTACGGCACCGACACCGGACCGCGCCTGAGTTTCGGCTGGGAAAACCGCCGCGTCAACAGCAAGGGCCATCGTTTCCGCTTCGATACCCGCCTGTCGCGCATCGAGTCCCAGGCCATTGCACGCTACATCGTGCCGCAAGCCAATCCGGTGGCCGACCGCCTCGTGTATTCCGGCACATTCAACCAGAGAGACTACGGGGGTGCGGTCAGTCACCTGCTGGGGGCGGGAATAAGCCGCATTACACAGCCGGATGGCTGGCAGCAAAGCGTTTCGCTCGACGCGAACCACTACATCAGCGACATCGGCAGCCAATCCACGAGCAGCGTGCTGTTGATCCCCGGCATCCAGTACTCACGCATCGTCGCCAACCCGCCCACCTACCCGCGCAGCGGCTACAGCGTGAACGCCGAGTTCAGCGGCGCATCCAAGGCACTGGGGTCGGACAACAGTTTCCTGCGCGCGGACGTGTCGGCACGAGTGATCCTGCCTCTCGGCCCCGGACGCCTGTTGCTGCACGGAGAGCTCGGCGCCATCGCCGACAATAATTTTTCGCAGCTCCCCGTGGCACTGCGCTTCTTCGCCGGCGGCGACGCCAGCGTCCGCGGTTACGGCTACCAGTCCCTCGGCCCCACCAATGCCGACGGCCTGGTCGTGGGCGGACGCTACCTCAAGATTGCCAGCGTGGAATACGATTTCCCGATCGTCGGGAACTGGGGACTGGCCGGCTTTTTCGACGCCGGCAATGCGAGCAACAGCTTCAATTCACGCTGGAACGAAGGCATCGGCATCGGTGTCCGCTACCGCACCCCGATCGGTGCCGTGCGCGTCGATTTCGCGCACCCCATCGCCCATCCCCAACTCGGGTTCTACCGCATTCACATCAGCATCGGGCTGGCGCTATGACGCTGCGTTTGAAATTCCGTTACTGGCTTGCCATCGGCTGCGCCGTGTTGATTGGAATCGTGGCGCTAAGCGCCACGGTGCTGCTGGAGACCGAAGCCGGGCTGCACTGGACCGTGGCCCGGGTGGAAAGTTTTTCCGGCGGCAACGTCGAAATCGGTGCCGCCCATGGACACCTCGCCGGACCGTTCACACTGGACCGGCTGCGCGTGACACTGCCCTTCGCAACGGTCGAGGCCCGCCGGGTCGAGCTCGACTGGCATCCCGCGGCGCTGCTGTCCGGCCGACTCGATATCGCTTCCATTAACGGCACCGGTGTCAGCATCAAGACCCATCCGGGCAACACGCCGTCGCAGGGATTGCCGCAGCAACTCGATCTGCCGCTGCACATCATGATCAGCCACGCCCTGTTCGAAAACGTCGAGATGCAGTCTTCCGGCAGCACCTTGCAACTCAACCGGCTGGCCTTCGCCCTCGATGCCGACGACGTCATGATCCACCTGAACAAGCTCGAGGCGCGCGGCCCCCGTCTTGCGCTCGGCGGAGAATTGCATGTGCAGCCGCACGATGATTGGCCGCTACGGGCACGGCTCTCGATGCTCGTGCGCCTCCCGGGCTACCCGACCGTGGGCGGGCGCACCCGACTCGACGGCGCGCTACGCGGCACGCTGCAACTGAAACAGACGCTCAAGACGCCCTTTCAGGCCGATCTCGAAGCGAAGATAACCGGCTTGTTCGACACGCCGAACGCACGCGGCACGCTGCATGTCGCCCGGCTCGATCCGCACGCCATACAAACGGACTGGCCCGAACTTGACGCTGCTGCCGATCTGGCGTTCAAGGGCAACGCGAACGATTTCACCACCCGGGGCACAGTGCGTCTGGACACGACGACCACTCAGACCCTCCACCTGGATCTCGAGGCAGGGATCGCGGAACGCCGGGTTCGATTCAAACGACTCGATCTGGCGCTCGCCGGTACACCCATGAAGCTTGCGGGGCACGGCACGGTAGAAACTGACGCCCCGCACCGGGTCGATCTCACCCTCGCCTGGCACGACCTGCACTGGCCGCTGCAAGGCACACCGATGGCAACCGCCGCCGCGGGCGGGGCGCACCTGACGGGCACACTCGAACAATGGCGACTCGAACTGCGCACGCTGCTTCGGCCCAGGGACCTGCCGCAGGGTCGCTGGGCGCTCTCCGCGGAGGGAAATCCGCAAACCATCACGTTCGGCGCACTGGCCGGCCGCTGGCTCCACGGCACCATCGCGGGACACGGGCAACTGCAACTTGCCACCGGCCATCCGTTCCGGTTCTCGGCCCGGGTGAACGGCGTGCAGGCACAATCTTTCCACTCCAAGGTGCAGGGGTACGTGAAGTTCGATCTCGCCGCCGACGGCCAATTCGATCCCTTGCAGGCGCGCGCACGCATTTCCGGACTCGGGGGGCAATTACAGGGCAAAACGATTACGGGCAAGGCCGACCTCGCCTATGCCGGCGACACCCTTACCGTGCACACGCTGACACTCGCCGCCGGCCCCAATCATGTCGAGGCCAGCGGGCGCTGGGGCACGAAGACCAATCTCTCGTGGCGGGTGCAGGCGCCCCGGCTCTCCGCGCTCGGGAACGGGCTGAACGGACAACTCGATGCGCACGGGAGCATCCGGGGCGCAACCGATGCGCCTCGCTTCGAAGCGAGCCTGAGCGCCGCGAAACTGCGCTGGCGCGATCTCTCCATTACGCAAGCGCAGGCCCGGGCCGTTATCGATCTTCGCGAGCGCAGCGCTTCCTCGTTCGAATTGCACCTCAAGCAAATCGAGCGCGGCGGTATCGAGCTCGACCAGTTCGACGCCCTGCTCGAAGGCCCCCGGCAGAAACAGCATTTCCTGTTTTCGATCCGCGGCAACGAAGGGGATGTCGAGCTTGCCGGGACCGGCCGTCTCGAACAGGCAAGGTGGACCGGACAACTCGACACGGGCCATCTGCGCCCGGCCCGGGGGCCCGCGTTCAACCTGGCGGCGCCGGCCGGCCTGGTGCTCGGTGCGAAACGAATCGAACTCGACCGGAACTGCTGGCAAGGTCCGGCGCAGGCGCAGCTCTGCCTGGCAGCCGCCACGGACGCATCGGGTTGGAAGACCCACCTTGCCCTGCAGCAGATACCCCTGTCGCTGGCCGACCCCTACCTGAACGATGGACTCACCCTGCAGGGCACGCTCAATGGTCATCTCGCGGCCACGGGCGGCAACGGCACGTTGCACGTGATGAGCGAAATCCATGCCGGACATGGCGCCGTGATACGCAGCTTCGGCGGCAAATCGCAACGCATGGCATTCAACGAAGCCGGACTGGAAGCACGCATGAACGACACCCAGGTCACGGCACGGCTGGGCGTGATCCTCGACGATGGCGGGCTGGTCGATGCAACCGCGGACATCCCCTGGCGCTCGCATGCCCAACTGGCGGGCAAACTGCATCTGCGGGCACACCTGCCGGACCTGTCCGGCCTGGATGCACTGAGCAGCGCGGTCAGCGACGTATCCGGACAATTGAATGCCGATTTCAGCTTGAACGGCAACCTGGAGACACCCCGTTTCCAGGGCGATGTGAGCCTCTCTGATGCCGGACTGACCCTGACCCGCTTCGGCACCCGCATCCGGCATGCCGGCATCACGCTGCACGGTGCGCGCACGGGACTGCGTATCGATGGTTCACTGGAAGATGCCGGCAAGGGTCGGCTCGGCGTGCAGGGCATGCTCCGGCACCGGAACAGCCAATGGACGCTAAAGGCGCACGTGCAGGGCACCGCTTTCCGCGCCCTCGACATGCCCGAGGCCCGGGTCACCGTCAGCCCGGACCTGGATATCGACATCGAGGGATATGCCGTCACGCTCTCCGGCTCGGTCACCGTGCCTGCGGCGCAGATCAAGCCGCCGCATTTCTTGAATGCGATCGGACCCACGCCGGACCTGGTAATAGTCGGCGAAAACCGGGAGAAAACCGGATCGGCCTGGCGGCTTACCACGAAGCTGGACATCCGCCTCGGCGACAACGTGCACTTCAACGGCTACGGCCTGGAGGCCCGGATCGGCGGCGAACTGACGATCAACGACACACCGGACAAGCTCACCACCGCCAGCGGTGAACTCAAGATACTGGACGGTCATTACAAGGCCTATGGCCAGGACCTCAACATCCGGCACGGGCGCCTGCTGTTCAGCGGCGGCCCCATCGCCAATCCCGGCCTCGATATCCGCACCGCGCGTACCGTGGGCAACGTCACCGCCGGGCTGATGATCAGCGGTACGCTGCGCAACCCGCAGCTGCAGGTCTTCTCCGATCCGCCGATGTCGCAATCCGACGCCCTCGCCTATCTGCTTTTCGGACACGGCATGCAGCAGACCAGCGGTTCGGAACAAAGCGCCGTCAACAGCGCAGCCAACGCGATCGGCATTGCCGGCGGCACCTATATCGTCAAGTCACTGGGCAAACGGGTCGGCATCGACACGGTCAGCGTGGAAAACGCGAACGCCTATGACACCAGCGCCAGCCAGGCGTCGTTGTTCCTCGGGAAATACCTGTCGCCGCGACTGTACGTGAGTTACGGCATCGGCCTGTACGCACCCATCAACCTGCTGCGTATCCGCTATACCCTGAGCCGGCACTGGGCGCTCGAAGCCGAATCCGGCACTTTCAGCGGCGCCGATATCCTGTTCAATATCGAGCACTGAGCGGGCGGCTCCGCCCTTCGTTATTCCGGCGCCCTCTCGCGTCGGGAGAGGGCGCCGGGAATGCGATCCGCTAGCGCGAGGCGGTCGCTGCAGCCGGTACGGTCACCGGCTGCAGGTTGGCCTGGCGGATCAAACGGTTGAGCGCCGGAACGTCCTGGTCGGTGACGTTCGACAGCTCCTGCAATTGCCGGTCGATCTGTGCCGACAAGGTCTGCCATACCTGCTCCTGGGCCGGCGTTGGATGCCCCAGCGAAGCGCCGGTTTCGAAGGCCAGGGTGGCAAGCTTGCTGCGCAGCCGCACCGGGTAGTTGAGCGGATCCTCGGAGGCATGCGAGTGGGTCTGCATCAGCGCCTGCTCGATCGTGTCCAGTTTGGCGAGTATGGCCTTCGCCTGCTTCGCGGCCGGGGAACCTTCGACCAGGCGCGGCTGATAACCCTGAACCTGCTTGCGCAGCGCGCGGATGTGCAGAACGGCCTGGTCCAGGCTGTCCAGCCTGGAGTGAATTTGCTTGAGCAGCGCGAATTGCGCTTCCAGGTCGGCCTGCGAGGCATCGCTCCGCGGATCCTTTGCCACCGTGAACCGGCGCGCGTATTGCTTGCCGCCAACGTCCAACGTTGCCGTGTAGGTCCCCGGCGGCACGCGCGGGCCTTCCATCGACCCGAACCAGACGACGCTGTCGGGCACTTCGGTGGCCGAGGGCAGGCGCAGGTTCCAGACGAAGCGGTTCATGCCCTGCCGGGTCGGCACCACCCCTTGCTGGTGCGGATGCTTCGGCGGATAGAAATCCTTCGATTCCCCGACCGGGCTGCCTTGCGGGGATTTCAGGTTGGAGAACTGGGCCACGGTCTTGCCCTTGGCATCACTGAAGGTGAGGGTCACCTTGCTGCCGGGCTTGGGCGCCTGCTTGAGTTCATAGAACACCGAGACGCCGGCAGGCGGATTCTCGCCCATGCCGCGGGCATTGGCCCCGGGGTAGCTGCCGCCGCCGGTCAGGTACGCCGTCTGCGGCGTGAACAGGAAGGCGTCGGAATCCAGCGCCTTGCGGGTCATCTCGCGGAGCGGCTCAAGATTGTCCAGCACCCAGAAGGCTCGGCCGTGGGTCGCCAGCACCAACGCGTTGTACTGCGGCTGGATGGCCATGTCGCGCACCGCGGTATGCGGCAGATTGAGCTGCAGCGGCTGCCAGCGGCCACCGCCGTTGAACGAGACATAAACGCCGTCGAGCGTGCCTGCAAAGAGCAGGTTCGCGTCCTGCGTATCCTGGCGAACCACGAAGCTCGATTGGTCGTTGGGCAACCCGCTGGTGATCTTGTCCCAGTGCGCGCCATAGTCCGTGGTCTTGTAGATATAGGGTTTGTAATCGTCCTGGCGGTAGCGGCGCGCAGCCAGGAAGGCAGTGCCGGGTTTGAGCGGCGACGGGTCGATGATGCTGACCGTCGTCCACTTGGGCAGCCCGCCCGGCGTCACGTCGTGCCAGTGCTTCCCGTCATCGCGCGTCACCCACACCTTGCCGTCGTCGGTACCGGCCCAGAGCAGCCCCGCCTGCAGCGGTGATTCGGCGAGCGCGAACACCGTATCGTAGTACTCGACCGAGGTGTTGTCCTGGGTAAGCGGCCCCCCGGAGGACGCCTGCTTCCGCTTGTCGTTGCGGGTCAGATCGGGGCTGATCGTCTCCCAGGTCCTGCCGTTGTCGGAAGACTTCATGACGTATTGGGAACCCACGTAGAGCGTCGAGGGATCGTGCTTCGATACGACGATCGGATACGTCCACTGGAACCGGTACTTGAGATCCTGCGCCGGATGCCCCATGCCGTTATCCGGCCACGGGTCGAGGAACGTGTGCTGGCCAGTCCGCGCATCGAAGCGGTCCAATGCACCGTCGTAGCCGCCACCCCAGGTGATCCACGGCTTGCCCGGCACCGGCACCACGAAGCCGCTCTCGCCGCCGGCCACCGCCTGCCAATCCTTGTCGCCGATCGCATAGCCGCCCTCGTTGTTCGTGGTACGGCTGGTGATCTCGACCGTCGAATTGTCCTGCTGCGCCCCATAGATATGGAACGGGAACTGGTCGTCGAGCGAGACATGATAGAACTGCGCGGTGGGTTGGTTATCCTCGCTCGACCACGACTGGCCGCCGTCGTGACTGACCGCCGCTCCGCCATCATTGCTGACGATCATGGTCCGGGGATCGTTCGGATTGATCCACAGCGTGTGGTTGTCCCCGTGCGGGGTATCCAGCGGCTTGAAACTGCGGCCACCGTCATTGGACACGAACAGCCCCCTCACCTGGGGCGCATACACCCGGTCGGGGTTCCTGGGGTCCACGTACACCTGGCTGAAATACCACGCACGCTGGGTCAGGTTGGACTGGTGGTATACGCGCTGCCAGCTGTCGCCGGCATCGTCGGAACGGAACAGGCCACCCGTCTTCGCTTCCACCATGGCATACAGCCGATCGGGATCGGACGCCGCCACGGCTATGTCGATCTTGCCGATCGCACCCCTGGGCATGCCGGGGTTGTGGCTGAGGTCGTGCCAGTGCGCGCCGCCGTCGGTCGTCTTGTACAAACCGCTGCCCGGTCCGCCGCTGGAGAAATACCAGGGCCGGCGTTCGACCTGCCACATGGCTGCATAGAGCACGCGCGGGTTCTGCGGATCCATCACCAGGTTCACGGCACCCGTATGTTCGTCGACATAGAGAATCTTCTTCCAGTGCGCGCCGCCGTCGGTGGATTCATACACCCCGCGTTCGGGATTGGGGCCGAACATGTGCCCGAGAGCCGCCGCATAGACATGTTCCGGATCCCTGGGATCGACCACGATGCTGCCAATGATGCGCGTGTCCTCGAGACCGACGTGCGTCCAGGTCTTGCCGGCATCGGTCGATTTCCATACCCCGTCGCCGGTAGCCATGTTGCCGCGCGGGAAGGGTTCGCCCGTGCCGGCGTAGATGACGTCGGGATCGGATGGCGCCACGGCGATTGCGCCGACGGCCCCGTTCTTGAAACAGCAGTCGGAGACGTTACGCCAGCTGTTGCCGCTGTTCACCGTTTTCCAGACCCCGCCGTCCGCGCTGCCGAAGTAATAGGTGTCCGGTTCGCCGGCCACGCCGGTCGCCGTCACCGAGCGTCCGCCGCGAAATGGTCCGACCAGACGCCAGGACAAGGCCTGGAAGGTGCTGTCCGGGTCAGTCCGGGCCACGGCAGCAGCCGGCAGGGAAAGCGCGGCCACGGCCAGCACGGCGACAATCATGACGGCTCGATTGCAGCGAAAAGACATCACGAAAACCTCCAGGGATGACGAATGGGGCGCCGGCATGCGAAATGCGCCGGCGGACTAGTGTACCCCGCCCCAGTCAGCGGCGCTTTTCCCGCGGGCATTTTTTTGCCCGACAAGGCGCAACGACGGGGCATAACCGTAGCCTCAACAAGTAATTGCTACGCCGCCAGGCGCCGAAACGGCGCCGCTAAGAGTGTCAGGGAGCAAACGTACGGTCGCCGACGTGCCGAATCAGCATATGATTGTTATTATTAGCACGTACGTTTGAGAGAACAGCCATGGCCTATCCGCAATCGGCGTCCGTGGACATTGACCGTTTGCGCAAGGCTTGCAGCCGGTGCTCGCTGCAGGATCTTTGCCTCCCCGTCGGCATCTCGGCACGAGACATGGAAGCCCTATCCGACTTCGTGGAGACGCTCGGCCCGCTCCACCGGGGCGACCATCTCTTCCGCCAAAGCGAACGCTTCCACTCACTCTTCACCGTGCGTTCGGGCTGCGTCAAGTCCTATATCGACACCGAGAGCGGCGAGGAACAGGTACTGGGCTTCCACCTGCCCGGCGAACTGGTCGGCATCGATGCCATCTATCGCGGCACGCACCAGTGTTCGGCCGTTGCGCTCGATACGGCAATGATCTGCCGCCTGCCCTTCAATGAATTGAGCGACATGGCGCGCGAGATCCCGAGCCTGCAGAAACAGTTGTTCCGGCTCATGAGCCGCGACCTGGAGAATTCGCATTCACTTTCGGGGCAACACACCGTAGAGGAGCGCCTGGCGGCCTTTCTGCTCGGCTTCGGCGACCGCATGCAGGCGCGTGGATTCTCGGCCAGCCACTTCGCCCTGCCCATGAGCCGCCAGGACGTCGCGAGCTACCTGCGCCTTGCGCCGGAAACGGTCAGCCGGGCATTGGGTCATTTTGCCGAGGAGTCGCTGATCGAAATCTCGCGCCGCGACATCCGCCTGAAGAACCGAACCGAACTGGAGCGACGCTGTCCACGCGACTTCCGGCTCTAGGCATAGATTGCCCGTCAGTTGATCCTGATCAAGAAACGCATGGCGCGTATTCCTTATCCTTTCACCGTTTTCCATAAACCGGCTGAAAGAGGATTTCGCCATGCGGACACATACCCCCAAAATACTGGCTCTCGCCACACTGCTCACACTGGGCTGGTTCGGCCCGGGCGTTAACACTGCTCATGCCGTACCCAGCTACTCGCGTCAGACGGGACTACCCTGCGAGACCTGCCATACCGTGGCACCGCAGCTTACGGCGTTCGGACGCTACTTCAAGATGAACGGCTACGTGCTGAGCTCCAACACGCTGAGTCCCTCATCCGCTCAAAATACGCCGAAGGAAAGCATCAGCCAGTTTCCTCCGATTTCAGCCATGATTCTGCTCTCGGACACACTCGTGAACAAGTCACAACCGGGATCGCAGAACGGCACGGTCGCCTTCCCCGACCAGCTGAGCCTGTTCTATGCCGGACGTATCGCCCCGCACCTCGGTTCCTTCATGCAGATCACCTACACCGGAACAGATGATCATTTTTCTCTGGATAATGCCGACATCCGGTATGCGAACACCGCGACACTGGGCGGCAAGCCCCTCGTCTGGGGCATCACCCTGAACAACAACCCCACCATCGACGACCCCTGGAACAGCACGCCCGCCTGGGGCTTCCCGTACCTGGCATCCGACAATGCGCCGGGGCCCGGCGCATCACCGCAGATTTTCGGTCTCGGCGGAACGGTGGCCGGCGTTGGCGCCTACGGTTGGCTCGATAACGGCTTTTATGGTGGAGTGAGCATCTATCGCTCCGCACAGATCGGCCAGTCGCAACCGCTCGATTCCACGGCGAGCAACGTGATAGCCAATGTCGCGCCCTACTGGCGTTTTGCCTGGGAGCACGACTGGAACACCTCGGGCAACTACACCCACTCTTTCGAAGTCGGCACCCTGGGCATGACCGAACATGTCTATCCGAGCGGCGTCAGCGGCACCACCGACAACTACGTCGACTACGGCTTCGATACCCAGTATCAACTACTGACCCCGGGCCGCTCCTCGTTGACGGTGCACGGCCTCTACATGCATGAAAACCAGAAGCTCGATGCCAGCGATCCCGCCCAGGCGAGCAACCATCTCAACACCTGGGTCGTCAGTGCACAGTACTACTGGTGGGAAAAATTCGGACCCTCGATAGGCTACTTCAACACGACGGGCAACTCCAACGCGGATCTGTACGGAGGGCCCTCGGCCTCGCCCGACAGCAGCGGATGGATTCTGCAATGGACCTACCTGCCCGCACAGAACGTGCAGCTGGGCGCCCAGTACACGATCTACAGCAAGTTCGACGGCGCCAGCAGCAATTACGACGGCACCGGGCGTAACGCTTCCGACAACAATACGCTCTACCTGTTTGCCTGGTTCCTGTTCTAGGAGACAGAGACATGGAGCATCCGGCGGGTCACCCCCTCTCGCCGGATGCTCCGCCTTTTTGGAGTTATCCTATAAACCCGTGTCTACGGAAAGGAGACGAGCATGAAATATCGTACGGTTCTGTCGGTTGCGGCAGCCGCTGCCCTGTTAACCAGTCTTCCGGCCTTTGCCGCAAGCAGTGCGGAGAGCCTCATCCAGTCGAATGGCTGCGCATCCTGCCATGCCCAGAGTCAGAAGGTCGTCGGCCCTGCCTGGGGCTGGATCGCCTACCGTTACCAGGACAAGAAGGACGCCGTCGACTCGGTGGCGAACTTCATCATCAATGGCGGCGTCGGTTACTGGAAACCGTGGACGGGGGGCATCCCGATGCCCTCGCATCCCAATATCACCAAGGCCCAGGCCGAGCAAATCGCCAAGTGGGTCCTGGCCCAACCCGCTGTCAAGCCTCCGGCGAAATCCTGACAATAGCTTCCCCCCAACGTCCATCGGTTCGTGACCGGTAGACGTTGGGGGTTGTTCAAGGCAGCTGCCGATTTGCCGACGGTCCGAGGATTTCTCCTCCGGAGGCAAAGATTGATCAGGGAAGAGGCGATCAAGGGCCGGCCCCGATCGGACAGGTGGCGCTGTGCATGCCCCGCTAGGGCTCTCGGGAGCAATCCGTTCAATGGCCAGGAAACGGGGGCACAAAGGGTACTGAAGGAGGTCGCGGCGCCATGGAAAACCGCAAGGTCTGCGACAACCCTGCACCCAAACCCTACAATCCGACTCCTCCGGCCATCCTGCTCCGGGTACGCGGACAGCGCTTCAAATTCCTGCGCGGCATATCGTAATATGTTAAAACATGCCTAGCCATCCGGCAGGGAGACCCGCTTGACGCCCCGTATCGTTACGTTTTTTATCCTGAGTATCAGCCTCGCTCTTCCCGGTTACGCTGCAGCCGCCAGCATGCAGCAAACGCTGAAGACGAATGGCTGCACCGGTTGCCATGCCGCTTCCACCAAACTGGTCGGCCCGGCCTGGGGCTGGGTGGCCTATCACTACCGGGGCAAGAAGGACGCCGTGGACACGGTGGCGGACTTTATCGTCAACGGCGGGATTGGCTACTGGAAACCCTGGACCAGCGGCATCCCCATGCCCTCGCATCACAATCTCAGCAAGACTCAGGCGGAAGCCATTGCCCAATGGATTCTGTCGCAGCCATCGATCAAGCCGCCCAAACCCTGAACCTGTCGCCCGTTTAGTCCGGGACACGACACTGGAAGGCACCCGTCAGCCGCACGAAACAGGCATTGGGTACCGAACGCGGGCCACTACACCCGCTGCACTCCAAGGAGAGAAAATGAACCGTACGACAAGATCACGCAACACGCGTTTCACCCCTATTTTCGTCCTGGTGCTGGCCTTGAGCGGCCTGCTGCTGGCACCCGCCAGCCAGGCCCGATCGAGCGACGCCTATGCCAGCGCCTTCAATTTCCGGAATATCGGCCCCGCCGTCGCCGGCGGCCGGGTGACTTCCGTAGTCGGCATTCCTGGCAACTCCAGCATCTATTACGTCGGCACGGCCGGCGGCGGAGTATGGAAGAGCGTCGACGGCGGCAATTCCTGGAGCCAGCTTCTCGCCCATGGAGATACGTCTTCCATCGGCGACGTCGCGGTCGCACCCTCCAACCACAACCTGATCTGGGTCGGCACCGGCGAGCCCAACGTGCGCAATGACTCGATCACCGGCGCCGGTGTCTACTTTTCGCCGGACGCGGGCAAGACCTGGCAGTTCATGGGCCTGAAGGACGTCGGACAGATCGCGCGTATCGTGATCGATCCGTCCAATCCCGATATCGTCTTCGTCGCGGCGCTCGGCAATCCCTGGAAACCCAACACCGAGCGCGGCGTCTACCGCACCACCGACGGCGGCAAGACCTGGAAGAAGGTGCTCTACGTCGACGACAAGACCGGCGCATCGGACCTGATCATGGAGCCCGGCAACCCGAACGTGCTGTTCGCCGGCCTGTGGAGCGTACGGCGCTATCCCTGGAACCTGGTCGACGGCAGCAAGACCGGCGGCATCTGGGAATCCACCGACGGCGGCAGCACCTGGACGCAGCTTCACGACGGCCTGCCGGACGGAGACACCGGACGCATCAGCCTGGCGGCGGCGCCGAGCAACCCCGAGCACCTTTACGCGGTCATCCCCACCCGCCACGGCATGCTGTGGACCTCCGAGGACCTGGGCGCACACTGGCAGATGACCAGCAACAGCCATGCGATCACCGCGCGACAGTGGTATTTCGCGGGCGTGGCCGTTGCGCCGAACAACGAAAACCGGGTGTATTTCAACTCGGTGCACCTGATGGTGTCGAACGACGGCGGCAAGAGCGTGCAGGTACTCGACCCGGGCGTGCACCCCGACCATCACACCGTGTGGGTCGATCCGGAGAATCCCGACCGGATCATCCAGGGCAACGACGGCGGCGTCTTCCTGAGCAAGGACAACGGCAAGAGCTGGCGCTTCCTCGATACCCTGCCCATCGAACAGGCCTACACGGTCTCCCTCGACAACCGGATGCCCTTCAATGCCTGCATCGGTCTTCAGGACAACAGCGCCTGGTGCGGCCCGACCTCGGCGCTGAACCAGTCCGGGGTGACCGGCAAGAACTGGTTCACGACCGTGGGTGGCGACGGCGAATACGCGGTGATCGCGCCCAGCAACCCGGATATCGTCTATGCCGACCTCGAGGACGGCTACACGTTCCGGTACGACCTCAAGACGCATCTATCGCGGGAAATCCGCCCGAGCACCTCCTTCGGCCTGCAGAACACGGAGAAGTCGCTCGCCGACTCCGCGTACCGCTTCAACTGGACCACGCCGCTGGCCGTCTCACCGAAAGACGCCGACACCGTGTATATCGGCGCGCAGGTACTGTTCAAGTCGACCAACGGCGGCACTGACTGGAACGTCATCAGCCCCGACCTCACCCGCAACGACAAGAGCAAGCAACAGGTTCCCGGCGGCCCGATATTCCACGACATCACCAGCGCGGAGGATTACGACACGATCCTGTCGATCACCCTGGCGCCCACCGCTCCCGACAAGGTGATCTGGGTGGGCAGCGACGACGGACTCGTGCACGTCACCCGCGACGGCGGCAAGCACTGGGACAACGTGACCCCCGGCGGCGCGCCCAAGTGGGCCCGCGTGTACCAGATCGGTGTGTCGCCCTTCGATGCCGGCACGGCTTACGTGGCGGTCGATGCGCACATGCTCGGCAACGACCGTGCCTACGTCTACAGGACCACCAACTACGGGCGGAGCTGGTCGCGCATCACCCATGGCCTACCCGAACACACGCCGGTCGAAGTCGTGCGCGAGGATCCGCATCACAAGGGCCTGCTGGTGGCCGGCACCATGACAGGCCTCTACTACTCTTCCAACGACGGTGGCGACTGGCAACCGCTCGAGGGCAACCTGCCGACGATCCCGGCCTGGGACCTCAAGTTCGCGCCCGGGGCGGACGCGCTGGCGGTCGCCACCCATGGCCACGGCCTGTACGTGCTCGACAACCTGCGCCCGTTGGAGGAATGGACCTCGAAGGTCAAGAACTCGGATTTCCATCTGTTCAGCGCGACGCCGGGCATCCTGTTCAACCACTGGTCGAGCGACGAGGGCCAGCAGCTGCGCTACAGGGCGCCCAACGCGGACGAGGGCGTGGTGTTCAGCTATTACCTGAAATCGGCCCTGAAATCCGGCAAGGACAGCCACAAGGGGCCGGTCAGGATCGAGATCAGCCGCAACGGGCAAACGGTCAATACCGTCCACGGCCCGGGCAAGGCAGGGCTCAACCAGGTCGAGTGGCAGATGGACTACACGGGCCCCACGCCGATGGGCAAAGGCCATCGCATGCCGGGGCCCAGCGTCCTGCCCGGCCGGTACAAGGCCACCGTCACGGCCGGCGATCATTCAACGAGCCAGGATGTCACGGTCTCCCTGGATCCGAACGTGTCGATCGATCCGAACGATTTCAAGGCACAGGTGGCACTGTCGCTGCAGTACACGGCCATGATGGGCGCGGCCAACAGGATGATCAACCGGCTCAACGACTGGTCCGATCAACTGCAGTCGATCCAGGGCGCCATCCACGACGACAAGGCGCTCGCCAAGCAGGCCGACCAGCTCGCCAAGCAGATCAAGACGCTGAAGGATGCCCTGCTCCAGCCCGACGTCCAGCATGACGTCGACGAAGGTTTCCTGCACACGCTGCCGCGACTGCATGGCGAGTTGATGTGGAACAGCTTCTTCCTCGGCGGTTACGGACAGGCACCCGGCAAGCCCATCCAGGGCAAGACCGCGGAACTGAGAACCAGGCTGAATGGTTATATCGACCAGTTCAACACACTGCGTGCGAAAACCATCGCCGACTTCAACCAGGCGGCCTACAAGGCCGGCGCCGGCACCCTGTCCCGGGGCAAGGAAGCGAAGCTCGAGGCCGTCACGCTGCCTGAATAAGGGCACGCCGGCCGTTGTACAACGCGGGCCTATCGACACAGTCCGGATATTTGATTGCACCGCACTGTGTTCGATAGGCCCGGATGCCGCACACCTGGCGCTCGCTCACGAAACCGAAAGGCGTATGCTTCACCTGTACGGTCCCACCGGATAGCGAGAAACAGCCGCCCCATGAATGACACCCGCTCAGAGCACAGACCGCCCCGTCGCGGATCGCCGGGCCGGGTGCTCAGCAGGCTGTTGCTGAGGCTCTGGGGGTGGCGAATCGCTCCTTTCCCGGATATCGACAAGGCCGTCGCCGTGGGCGGTCCCCATACCTCGAACTGGGATGGCCTCCTGGGCCTGCTCGGCGCTTCGGCCCTGGGACTCACCCCCGCGTTCCTGATCAAGGCAAGCGCGTTCAAATGGCCCCTGGGGCCCTACCTTCGCCGAATGGGGGGCATACCCATCGACCGCACACGGGCCACGGGCGCCGTCGAACAGGCCGTGGAATTGTTCCAGCAGAGCCAACGGCTGGTCATGGTCGTGACGCCGGAAGGCACCCGCACCAATGCGCCCCGGTGGAAAACCGGCTTTTATCACATTGCCCGCCAGGCCCGTGTACCGATTGTATTGGCCGTCCCCGACTACACCAGCAAGGAACTGAACTTCCCGCTGATCATCGAACCGGGCGACGACATGGAAGCGGACATGCAGAAAATGATCGAATGCTTTGCCGATACGACACCGAAGCACCCGGACAAGCTGTCCGCGCCGGTGAAAGCCGCATGGAACAGAAAACGGAAAAGCCTCAAGCAGGCGCGTCAGGACCGGTAACTCCAAACACGTCATTCACACGTCACACTGGCTTCACTACGGCGTCACGTCCGGGCTTTATCGTGTTGCACATAGTCACCGGCTGGAGTTTTCCCCATGCATTTCGTCGTCGCCAATTTCTGGTCAGCGCCCCGCAACCTGCAATGCTACAACCGGCACCGCGTTCACGGCCCCCGGGCCGTTGCCGTGAAACCCGCCCCGGGGCCCTTCATCAACTCGATCCCCATTGTCGGGGGCAACTACTCGTTCCCGCTCTACGCGCACCCGACCAACGATCCGCTCACACCGAGGAAGCGGGCCTGACGCTGCTTCTTGGCCGGGGATATCGGGGTTCTCGGAATGGCCCGTGCAAAGGCGGCAGGTTGATGATGGGTGCCGACGCCGGCGTCGAACCTGACGGCTACCGCTGCCCCTTTTCCACGACGATTCGACCGTGCATGCCTGCGCTTGCATGACCGGGCACGGGGCAGACGTAGTAATACTGCCCGGGCTTGAGGGTAAACCAGGCACTTTGTTTCACCACCAGGGGGCCGTTACCATTTTTGGGCGCAACGCCCAGGGAGACCACGGGGTGACGTCCCATGGCGGCGGGGGCATTCGCAGACCTCTTGCCAGGCGTCTTATGCAGGGGAAGATCGGGATTGGCCGCATAGGGCGGCCCTTCAATCGTTACATCCAATCCATGCGGCATCCCCTTATCCACATTGGCCAGTTCGAAACGGACCTTTGCACCGGCGGGAATCACCAGGGTGGGATTGACTTGTCCGTGGACCTCGAACGTGGCGTCGGGCGCACCGGGTGCCACGGCAACCACAGGAACCGTGATTCGACGACCGGAAAATACCACCTCGTTGCCCCGAAGCGTCCCGGCTTGGGCACTCCGGTGAAGATAGTCGTTACCGGAAACCGTCTTCGCGGAATCTGCGAATGCACCCGGGCCGGTGCCGGCAACGACAAACCCCAACAGGCCGGCCGCGATGGCGCCCCGCAGCATGTATGCTCGCCAGAACGAAAAAAGCCCGCAATTATAGCCAGATAACTCCATGGAAATAGAGGTTAGCGAAGAATCCACTCGGTGTAAAGACAACGCCGGGGGACACGCCATCAGATTCCCGCCAGATCGTCTTCGTCAAGCATTGACGCGGGAGGACGTCTGTCTATTGACTTTCCATGTGGATGTTGCCCTGGCTTCGGTAACGCAAACGGCGGTAGCACCTGGTATCCCATCCTGTGACCGTCGCCGCGGCAGTATTCCCCATTGCTCGGACTTGGCCTATTCGATGAATTTGCTGTTTATACGCAGTCTCCTGCGCTCCCATAGCAGATAGATGGCCGGCAATACCAAGAGTGTCAACACTAAAGCGCTAACCATGCCCCCAACCATGGGGGCCGCCACCCGATGCATGATTTCGGAACCGGTGCCCTCGCCGAACATGACGGGAAGCAGTCCGGCGATGATTGCCGTAGCCGTCATGGAGATAGGGCGTAACCGAAGCAATGCGCCATCCTTGACGGCATCGCGCAGTCCTTCCGGAGTAGGCGCCCTGCCGTCGGTAGTACACGAGGCCAGGTAGCGGTGCGTCGATAGGTTCAGGTAAACGACCATAACCACACCGATTTCTACCGTAACGCCCGCCAGGGCGATAAGCCCTACCGCCACCGCGACTGACAGGTTGTATCCGAGCAGGTAGAGCAGCCACGCACTGCCCGCCAGTGCCATCGGAAGCGTTCCCATGACAATCAGGACCTGGGCTATCCTGCGGAAGGCGAGATAGAGCAGTAATGCAATCAGGACAATAGTCACGGGGATGACCAGGGCCAGGCTTTTCCTGGCCTTCTGCATGTATTCGTACTGACCGGACCAACTCAGGGAGTAACCTGGGGGTAATTTTATTTTTTCGGAGACAAGTTTCCTGGCCGCAGTGACATAGGAGCCCACGTCACGGCCCGCAATGTCCACATAGGTCCATCCCGTCAACTGCGCACCCTCGCTCTTGATCATGGGCGGGCCATCAACAACACGAACTGAAGCGACGTCACCCAGGACTACGTGCGCGCCATTCGGCGTCACGATAGGAAGATGCCGAATGGTTTGAGGTGAACCGCGCCAGTCCCGCGGATAGCGAATGTTGACCGGATAACGTTCCAGTCCCTCGACCGTCTCAGTCACATTCATGCCGCCAATTGCCGTACGAATCACATCCTGTACATTGCTGATATTGAGCCCCAGTCGCGCCGCCCTGGCGCGATCGATTCCAATCTGTACATAACGTCCTCCCGCGACCCGCTCAGAATAGACGGAAGTGGTCCCGCGAACCTGGGGAAGGACTTTCTCCAGTTCCTTCCCGATTTTCTGGATCACTTCAAGATCCGGACCCCCGACCTTGATTCCAACTGGAGTTTTTATACCCGTCGAGAGCATGTCTATCCGCGTCTTGATCGGCATGACCCAGGCATTAGTCAGGCCCGGTATCTGGACCCGCTGCTCAAGCTCCCGTCGTATGCGGGCCTTGGTGATTCCGGGCCTCCATTGCGACCGGGGCTTGAACTGTATGATCGTTTCATCCATCGAGAGCGGCGCCGGGTCGGTGGCTGTCCGGGCGCGTCCCATCTTGCCGAACACGGAAGCCACCTCGGGCACGCTCATGATGAGTTTGTCAGCCTGTTGCAGCACTTGCCTCGCCTTGTCCGCGGAGATCCCGGGACGTGCGGATGGCATGTACATGAGATCGCCCTCGTTGAGCGGCGGCATGAACTCCGAGCCGAGCTGGGACATGGGAAACAGTCCAGCCAGGACAACGGCGACTCCGCCAATGAGAAGAACCCAGGGGTGCCGCACCACCCGCTTGATCACCGGGCGGTAAGCAGCTGTCAGCAACCGATTCAGCGGATTACGATTTTCCGGCGTCACTTTACCGCGGATAAAATACCCCATCAGGACAGGAATCAATGTCACTGCAAGGATCGCCGCTGCCGCCATCGAATAAATCCATGTATAGGCGAGCGGCGAGAACATCCGTCCGGCCTGGCCACTGAGACTGAGGATCGGCACGACGCTGAGCGTGATGATCACCAGCGAGAAAAACAACGGTGGACCAACCTCGGTAGTCGCCGTTATTACACGATGCCAGTAATCCTGATCCGGTTGGCCATGTTCAATGTGCTTGTGCAGGTTTTCGATCATGACAATGGCGCCATCCACCATGGCTCCGATAGCGATAGCGATTCCGCCCAGTGACATGATGTTGGCGTTAAGCCCCTGGAACCGCATGACGATAAATGCGATGAGGATGCCGATCGGCAGACTGACGATGGCGACCAGGGAGGAGCGGAAGTGAAACAGGAATATCCCGCAGATAAGCGCAACGACGAGGAATTCTTCGAACAGTTTCTCGCGCAGGTTGCTGACCGCGTTCCCGATCAGCTGGGAACGGTCATAGGTCGGCACGATCTCGACCCCCGGCGGCAAGCTGCCCTTCAGGGAGCTCAGCTTTGCCTTGACGCCATCGATAACTCTTTGCGCATTCTCCCCATAGCGCATGACAATGACACCGCCGACCACTTCCCCGCGTCCGTCGAGTTCGGCAATGCCACGCCTGATCTGCGGGCCGTAGCGCACCTGCGCAACATCCTTGAGTTGCACAGGCGTGCCATTGTCTTCGACTTTTAGTGGAACTTCCAGGAGATCCCTGGCATTTTTTATGTAGCCGCTCGCCCGCACCATGTACTCTGCCTCTGCAAGCTCGATAACGGCTCCACCCGTCTCGTGGTTGGCATTCCGGATAGCCACCCTGACCCGTGAAAGCGTGATTCCGTAGGCTCTCAATTTGTCCGGATTAACCACGACCTGATACTGACGCACCATGCCGCCAACCGTCGCCACCTCCGCGACACCGGGAACCGTCTGAAGTTGATATTTGAGAAACCAGTCCTGCAAGCTTGTCAACTGACTCAAGTCGTGGCGCCCGGTCTTGTCCACCAGGGCATACTCATAAATCCAGCCAACGCCGGTAGCATCCGGCCCGAGGCTCGGATGGGCATCCTTCGGGAGTGTTCCCGCCACCTGGTTCAGGTATTCCAGAACCCGCGACCGGGCCCAGTAAAGATCCGTACCGTCCTTGAAAATCACATAAACGTAGGAATCTCCGAAGAAGGAATACCCGCGCACCACGGTTGCCCCCGGCACGCCTAGCATGGCCGTTTCCAGTGGATAAGTAACCTGATCCTGGACAACCTGCGGCGCCTGGCCTGGATAGGCTGTTTTCACGATGACCTGTACGTCGGACAGGTCGGGGATCGCGTCTACCGGCGTGCGCTGGATCGCATACAGGCCAGCGATGATCACGAATGCTGCCGACAGCAGAACGAGTCCGCGGTTATGGACGCACCAACGTATCAGCCGAGCGATCATGACGCGGCGCCCGATGACGTGGTAGCGTGAGCAGCTGATGCCGCGGCGGGGGCCTCAAGCCTGCATCCCGCTTTCCCAGCGCCGAGCCGGAGTGAGGCCGCATCGACATTGGCCTCCGAATCAATCAAGAACTGCGCCGACACGACCACGCGCTGGCCGGGCTCGAGTCCCCGCAATATCTGGGTGACGTTGCCGGATTCGAAGCCTGTCTCGACCGGACACACGTCAAAGCGCCCATTACCGAGCGCAACCACGACCCGTTCACTCTCTCCTGTACGGATCAAGGCCTGGGTGGATACGTAGACTGCCCTCGCAACGGGGTTCGCTAGGATATCGACGCGACCGTACATATTCGGACGCAGTAACTCACCGGGATTATCGAATCGAATGCGTGCCTTTAGGGTTCTCGTCCGGCTATTCAAGACCGGGTACACGTAATCGACAACACCGGCCCACGTCCTTCCGGGGAAAGCATCGAACCGGGCCACGGATTTTTGACCTGCCCTCACCAGTCCCGCCCTGCTTTCGTCAATCTCCACCAGCATCCACACCTGCGACAGGTCCGCGATTTTCAACACCTCCGTGTCCGGTGTCACGTAGGCACCCTCAGTTGCTCCGAGTGCAGCCACGATCCCGGCATGAGGAGCACGTCGGGCAACCCGTTTCGTGACCTGCCGGGTCTTTGCAAGCTCATGGACCTGGTCGTCACTGAAGCCCAATGCGCGCAAGCGGTCGCCGGAGGCCGATACGAGCGATTTGCTACCACTTGCCAGCGCCGTCAGGTACTCCTGTTCGGCCGAAGCCAGCTTCGGGGAAAACAGTTCATAAAGAAGGTCGCCCGCCGCCACCTTGTCGCCCTTGCTCTTCACTGCGAGCTTTTCGATCCAACCATCGGCGCGGGTGTGAATACTGAAAATTGTGTCCTCGTCGTAACCCACATAACCTACAGCGCCGATATGATGGGGCAGAACGCCCTCACTGACCTGCTCGGTACGAACACCGAGATTGTCGACAACTGCAGGTGAAATACGCAGATCGACGGACTCTTGCTGCGGCTGGCCATCGGCATAGACCGGCACCAGGTCCATCCCCATGGGGGACTTGCCTGGCGTGTCGCTGCGATAGTTGGGGTTCATGGGTGACACCCAGTACAGGACCGTTCGATCCTTTCCAGGAGCGTTTTCTCCGTTTTTACCGACAAGATGGCTCACGAAATAGCCTCCCGCCATGCCCACTACCAAAACGGACAGCAGCACAACGTAGGTCGTCGTCTTACGGCTGTTCATGGAGGTTCTCCTTGTTAGCCGCCATTGGCAGCAGCGCGCCACCGGATTGGTAGTCCAGCTCGGCAAGTCGTGTGAAATAGTCAGCCTGGTTGCGAGCCAGATTGAGCCTGGCAAGCAGGTGGCTTTTCTCCGCTTCGATCAGCTTGGTAAAGTCCCCGCTTCCGCTTCGGTAATCAGACTCCGCAGCAGCCATGTTTTGCACGGCAAGGGGGATTATGCGGGTCTTATACAACGCCACACTGCTCGCGGCCTGCTCTACCGAGGCGCGTACAGAAATCAGTTTTGCCATGAGTTCTGACCTGGCATCCTGGAGGGATGCCGCAGCGGCATCGCGCAGGTTTGAAGCCGCGGTAACATCCGAATCGTACTTGCCACGGTAAAGTGGAATGGATATGCCGACCCCTATCACCAACCGTTTGCTTGCCGGGTCCATCGCACCGTTGTAGCCCGCGAATACGTTAAAGCTGGGATAACCGGACTTGCGTGCAACCCCGATACGATCACTCGCCTCCTTCAGTCTGGCTTCCAGACTTTGTAACGCTGGGTGACGAGCAAGTGCACCTGCTTCGAGTACGGTCTCGAGCGGCAATGGATTTGATGGAGGCAAAGGAGCCGGCGGAGCCACCGGGGCAGTCGGCGCCCTGTTCAACAAAGCATTGATCTTCGCTTGCACCTGGCTGCGCCGGCTCTCGAGTTGGAGGTTTTCGTCCTCTATCCGGGCCAACTCGACTTCGGCTGACAACACATCCTGCTCCGGGGTGTCTCCCGAGGCATATTTGGCCTCAGCCACCTCGCGAAGTCGCTTTACGATTGTTCGTTCCTGAGTATTAATGTCTAGTGCACGATGCACGTAAAACCAGGCGGCATAAGTTGACCGCGCAGTCTCTACCAAGCGCAACCGCATATCGGCGTAATCAAGATCCGCTACCTCTGCCTTGGAATGCGCTACCCGATTTTCCAGGTTCAACGTGCCAGGCCAGGGGAATCTCTGACTGATCTGGATCTGTTGCCGAGCACCTATTTCCTGTTCACCAACCGTGTTTGGAGCTATTCCCCACATCAACACGGGATCAGGCAACGACCCTGCGCTTCCCACTTTGGCCTTGGCCGCTCGGGCCAAGGAATCACTCGCTGTCAATCCCGGATTAACCTTGACAACGGCTGCCACCAAGGCTACGGGATCCAGTCTCATTGAAGCCGAAGACTTCTGATCGCTCGGATTCGCACTTATCGCTGGAGAGGCTGCAAGCAACAACACGCCGACGATCGACAATTTATTAAAGAATCTCATTGAACCACCTCGACTAGACAATGCATATACCGCCTCGGAGAAGCGATATTCCTTCTAGAAAGGTGATGTGATCAGATTCTTATACGTGCTGTTATCAGGAATTTTGGATATAGTTTATTTTGTAATGATTTTTCATTAATTGCACTAGCCAGCGACCACGCCAAGTTTATGCGCGACGCATTAAGTGTCGAAATGTGTTGACTCGCTCGGTCGGGCGCTGGAACAGTAAAGGACCGCTTTACACCTTGAAGAATCAGGGCGTACCTGTCCGGCGAAGGTTTACAGCAATTTCCGCATGGAAGCGAAGCGTCACTGCATTTGTCTGAATGATCCGCTTCATCATACAAAGCAGTATCAACTGATGCGGAGACCCGCCTTGCTTGGATAGACGCTGGTCCCGTTAGCTGGGCCGGATCCACAGCTTTGATTGAAGTCACTTCCACAGCCTGCGACAGCATTGGAAATGCATGCGCTATTCGAGACTGTGAGACCCCCAGCCCTAACAACAGCAAGCCGGCAATTAGACCTGCCTGTGCCTTGAAACCGAAATGGGACTTGCTCCTCATTGGAGAATAATA
>Ga0102953_1000183_pt1 | contig 43783 bp, 37 predicted proteins | sample SalPon2A_C_D2_MG_FD_78509 | JGI IMG/M metagenome (GOLD analysis project Ga0102953, IMG submission 78509) | Soil microbial communities from South San Francisco under conditions of wetland restoration - Salt Pond MetaG R2A_C_D2_MG | ecosystem: Environmental > Terrestrial > Soil > Wetlands | place...
ATTTCATTACTTCGCCTTATAATGATAGTGAGTATGTCAACAATTAAAATAAGCAAAAAAAATATTTGAATTCTAACCAATTTTATGGATTTATGTCCGGCTGATTTCATATTTTTAGCAAAGATTGTTTAATTTTATATATCCGTTAAAATTTGGCCGTATAAAATTTTCCTTAAATAATAAAATTATTTTTCTTGAATGACAAAATCTAAAAATCCAAAAACTAAAAAAAAATCAAACATATCAAATGATCCATCCGGTATAAAATTTGATTTTAATTCGATATTAGAGAACCAGTTTCTTGGACTTTATATCGGTGCTGTTTTTTGTGTTGTGATGCTAATCATCAGTTTCACATTTCACAAAATTGGAGACTACGGAGTTGAGACGGATTTTTATCAGGCTTATGTTCCTGTTGCAAGAGATTTCCTGAATGGGATTATAACGATAGATCCGTACAAAGGTCCTGTTTATCAAATTGTGCTTGGTTCAATTGGATTTATTGCCGGGGATTTATTCCGGGCTGGAATAATTATATGCGTATTATCAGCAAGCATTTTTATTTACTTCTCATTTGAAGTTCTTAAAAAATTATTCTCGGTAAAAGAAGCAATCTTTGTTATTTCACTTCTAATATTTAACCCGGTATTTATTCAATTTACATACAGCGCAGGAACTGATATGTTCTTTGCTGCGTTGCTTTCAGTTGCATTTTATTTCCTGTTTAAAAATGATGAACTAAATTATAAGAATTTAGTTATTGCTGCTCTTATTAGCGGTATAGCTTACCTGACAAGGTACAATGGTGTGTTTTTGCTTGGGTTTGTTGCGGTAATATTATTTGTGAATTACTGGAAGCTTGATTGGAAAAAAAGAATCATCTCTTCGCTGGTTTATATCGGAACTTTCCTTTTAACAATAACTCCCTGGGGTATTTATTGCTTAAATAAAAAGGGAAGTTTTTTCTATAATGAAAACTACAGGAACATAGCTTACGAGTTATACGGAAAGGGAAAAATAAATTGGGATCAGTTCTGGTATAGTTCCGTTAAAGAATTCACATCACTCCCGGACGTAATTTTTAAAGACCCGATTTTATTTATATCAAACTCATTTCAGAATATTTACACTCACTTTACAAGCGATCTAAAAGATTTACTCGGCTGGCATATTGGTGCTTTCGTAATTTTGGGACTGATATTTTTTATTTATAACAATCCGGTAAAAAACTGGGAAAGCAGAAAAACAGGTTATTACTTAATGAACTTATTTTTCTTCCTGGTTCTTTTGATCGTTTTTTACAGCGAAAGATTTTCTATGTTTTTACTGCCTTGTTACCTTGCAGTTGCAGTTTCCGGAATGATTGGTGAAAACTTTTCTTTAAAAAGATTATTCTCTAAAACCCTGGTCTATTTTTTATTTGTTTTTCTTTTTGCATTCTCCGCTTATAAAACATATGCTGTAAATTCCAGGATAATTGATTCAGGTCCGGGTGAAATCCTTGTATTGCGAGATTGGTATTTAAGCTCGGTTCCCGAAAATAAACGCGGGAAAAATATTGCTGCCCGGAAACCGCAGGTAGCTTATTATCTAAATATGCAGTTTAATGCAATTCCACTTTCTGAAGATTATAATGATTTTATTAGCAAATTGAGAAAAGATAAAGACGATTATTTATATTTCAGCCCGATGGAAGCGCAAACGAGACCACAATTACAATATCTATTAAATCCTAAAGTTGAGCATCCCGGCTTAAAACCAGTCGTTTATTTTGAAAACCCCCCGGCAGTACTTTATAAAGTACTTGATGTTTCAAATTAAAATTTATAAACAATAAGCAGCATGTTGTAAATGTGTTTAAATTGACAATATGTCAATTTTTGGATAACTTTAAATATTAAATTAATTTATTTAAGACCATGATTGAACAATATATTCCTATCTTTTTAGTTCTCGGGTTTGCTGCTATTTTTGCATTCGCAACCGTATTTTCATCTAAAATTTTTGGTCCCCAAAGACCGTCTTCTGTGAAACTTTCTACTTACGAAAGCGGAATGAAACCGGTAGGTACAACCAACGAGCGAGTTTCTGTAAAATATTACCTGGTCGCAATGCTTTTTATAGTTTTTGATCTTGAGGTTATTTTTGTTTATCCATGGGCAATTCAATTTAAAAAAATGTTTAATGAAATCGGGATGCCGATGTTTTATTCAATGCTGGTGTTTCTAATTGTGCTAGAGCTTGGATATTTATATGCTTATAAGAAAGGTGGTTTTAAATGGGACTAGAAGCTAAATTAAATAAAGATGGATTTTTGACTACAACACTCGATGCGATGATTTCATGGTCAAGAAAGAATTCTGTATGGCCGATGCCAATGGGTATTTCCTGTTGTGCAATTGAGATGATGGCTTCCGGTGATCCCAAATATGATATTGCAAGATTTGGTTCGGAGGTTATGAGGTTTACTCCACGCCAATGTGATTTGATGATTGTTGCCGGAACTGTGACTTACAAAATGTCTCACGTCGTTAAAAAAATATACGATCAAATGCCTGACCCGAAATGGGTAATTGCAATGGGAGCCTGCACTTCATCGGGTGGAATGTACAGATCTTATTCAGTAGTGCAGGGGATTGATCAGTTTCTACCGGTGGATATTTATTTAGCCGGATGTCCGCCAAGACCTGATAACCTGCTGAATGCTTTGATACAAATTCAGGAAAAAATCGGAAGGACAAAAGCAAGAGAATTCCAGGACTCATTGCCTGAATTACCTGTTCTTCAAAATAATTAATCAAATGGAAACAAAAGAATTAGTAGTTAATAAATTAAAAGAAAATTTTTCTGATATCAGTTTCGAATTTTCTGAATTCAGAGACGAGTTATCGGTTTCTTTCGATAAAAAACATGTTGTTAAAATTTGCAAATTTTTAAAGGAAGAGCCTGATCTGGAATTTTTACTTTGCGAAGATGTTACTGCTGTTGATTGGGCAAAAAGAAAAAATCGTTTTACAGTTGTTTATCATATCTTTTCACTTAAACATAATTTTAGATTAAGGCTTAAAGCTGATATTGATGAATCAGATTGTAAAGTTGATTCGGTTACTTCTGTCTGGAAAACCAGCAACTGGCAGGAAAGAGAAACTTATGATATGTACGGGATAGAATTTAATAATCATCCCGATCCAAGAAGAATGTATATGCCGGAAGATTTTGAATATCACCCGCTGCGAAAAGATTTTCCTTTAATGGGAATTCCGGGATCACTTCCACTTCCTAAGAAATAAAGCTTATTATGGAAAAATTAACCAAAGACGATGTTCATCCTAAAATTATAGAAGCTCTCCTTGGTGCGGAATCTAATGTAACTGTTGATGAAGCACTTGAAAATGAAATGGTACTGAATATGGGTCCTCAGCATCCCGCGACCCATGGTGTACTAAGAGTAGTACTAAGACTGGATGGTGAAACAGTTGTTGCCAGCGTGCCGGAACTCGGTTATCTTCATCGTGGATATGAAAAGATGGCTGAAAATATGTCCTACTACGAATTTATCCCACACACCGACAGGCTTGATTATCTTTCTCCAATGGCAAACAATGTTGGTTGGGTTCTGGCAGTTGAAAAATTAGCAGGAATTGAAGCTCCTCCGCGTGCGCAGTACATCAGGATGATGATTGCAGAACTAACTAGGATTGCTTCTCACCTGGTTGCAATTGGTGCTCTTGCAATGGACGTTGGTGCACTTACAGTTTTTCTCTGGACTTTGAGAGAAAGAGAAAAAATTATGGATATCTGGGATGTTCTTTGTGGCGCAAGATTTACAAACAGCTATACAAGAATCGGTGGAGTTGCAAACGATGCTCAACCTGAAGTTCTCAAATCTATTAGATGGTTTATTGACCAGTTTGAAGAAAATATGGATGAATGTGAAAGACTATTGAATAGGAACAGAATTTTTATTGAGAGAATGGACGGTGTTGGCGTAATTTCAAAAGAAGATGCAATTGATCTTGGAATGACTGGTCCAAGTCTTAGAGCTAGCGGTGTAGAATATGATTTAAGAAGGGCACAGCCTTATTTATTTTATAAGGATATGAATTTTAAAGTCATCACTTATAGTGAAGGTGACTGCCTTGCACGATATTTTGTTCGGGCTGATGAAACCCGTGAAAGTGTAAAAATAATTCGGCAGGTTCTTGATAATATGCCAAAAGGCGATACTTTACTTAATCAGCCTAAAAAAGTTCTTCCTAAAAAAACTGAAGTTTATTCAAGAATGGAAGAACTTATTCACGATTTTATGATTGTAAATTTTGGAATTAATCCACCAGTAGGAGAAATATACCATGCGATTGAAGGTTCAAAAGGTGAACTTGGATTTTATTTCGTCAGTAAGGGTGAAGGTAAACCCTGGAAATGTAAAATCCGATCCCCCTCGTTTGTAAACCTTCAGTCACTTCCTAATTTAATTAAAGGGCATATGGTATCTGACGTAGTTGCAATTATCGGAAGTATAGATCCTATTATGGGTGAAGCAGATAAATAATAAGAATAAGATTATGATCAAGATTAAGAAAAAGAACAAGAAATTATTTTTGATCTAACAAATTATTGGATTAGAAAATGGAATTTAAGTTTTCTGAAGAGAACCTAAAAAAGATTGACGAGATAGTTAAAAGGTACCCGGTCAAAAAACCTGCGGTAATGCCTGTACTTTATCTTGCACAGGAACAGAATGGCTGGATCAGCCAGGAAGTTATGGTTGAAGTTGCCCGTGTTCTTGATATGCATCCAGAAGAAGTTTTAGGTATTGTTACTTTTTATACGATGTACTATCAAAAACCGATGGGCAAACATCATATACAAGTTTGTACAAATGTTTCATGTATGCTTCGTGGTGGCTATGAAGTATTCGACCAGGTAAAAGAAAAACTTGGAATTGAAAATATGCAGGTAACTTCAGATCATAAATTTTCACTTGAAGAAGTTGAGTGTATGGGCTCCTGCGGTACAGCGCCTATGATTGCTGTAAATGAAGATTATTATGAAAATCTTTCTAAAGAAAAAGTTGACGAAATTTTAGAATCTTTAAAGAAGAATTAAATGGAAAAAATTGTTCTACCTGATATAAAAGATTTACATTTAATTGATGTATACAAAAATAACGGCGGATATTCAGCTGCTAAAAAAGCATTTGGTTTATCCTCTGATGATATAATTGACCAGGTTAAAAAATCAGGTTTAAGAGGGCGGGGTGGAGCTGCATTTTCGGCTGGCTTAAAATGGAGCTTTATGCCGAAAACAACAGACAAACCAAAATATCTTTGTGTTAACGGCGATGAAAGTGAACCGGGATCATTTAAAGACAGGCAGGTTTTTGAATATAATCCTCATCAATTAATTGAAGGAATCTTAATTGCCTGTTATGCTATCGGAGCAAAAACAGCATACATTTATATAAGGGGTGAATACCATAAGTGGATAAAGCTAATGCAGAAAGCTCTTGATGATGCTTATGCGGGCGGATATGTTGGCGAAAAAATGGAATCTATTTTTGGTACTGAATTTTCCTGTGAAATTTATATTCACAAAGGTGCCGGTGCTTATATTTGTGGAGAAGAATCATCACTGATGAATTCTCTCGAAGGCAAAAGAGGATATCCCAGAGTTAAGCCGCCTTTCCCTGCACAATATGGTTTATGGGGATGTCCAACCACAATTAATAATGTTGAAACACTTGCTAACGTTCCTGCAATTATAAATAAGGGCTGGGAATGGTTTTCTAAAATTGGTGAACCAAAACATCCGGGTACAATTCTTTACGGGTTGAGCGGACATGTTAATAAACCCGGTGTTTATGAACTTCCTTCAGGTACTTTATTAACCGATTTAATTTATAATTATGCCGGAGGTGTTCCGAGAAATAAAAAAATTCTGTGTGTGATACCGGGTGGTTCATCAATGCCGCCATTAAGAGGTGACCAGCTTGAAGGCGTTAAAATGGATGCAGAGTCTTTAAAAGCTGTTGGATCATCAATAGGTACTGCCGGCGTAATGGTAATGGACGAGGATACAGACCTTGTTAGAGTACTGGCGAGGATATCTAAATTTTATTATCACGAAAGTTGCGGACAATGTACACCTTGTCGTGAAGGAACGGGCTGGCTGGTTAAAATTCTTAACAGAATTATCAGGGGAGAAGGTTCAACAAAGGATCTTGATTTGCTTATAAGTGTTGCAAATAATATTGAAGGAAATACTATTTGTGCACTTGGAGAAGCAGCTGCCTGGCCGGTTAAGTTTATGGTGGATAGATTCAGAGATTATTTTGAAAAAAGAGTGAGCCAGGAAGTTGTAATTCCTGTAGCTAATAAAGTACACTCTATGAGGCACACAGCAAATCCCATTGCGGATATAAAAGAATAAAAATTAACAAGCCTCTTCAATTTGAAGAGGCTTGTTTTATAAACAGAATGTATTAATCATTTATTGAGCAGCTCTTGAACCAACCTCGCGATCTAAAATAAATAAAGCCCCCTGGTTATCATTTATGAACCTGATCTTTTCAAGAATTTTTAAAGCTGTTGCCTCTTCTTCTACCTGCTCGCTGACAAACCATTGCAGAAAATTATGCGTTGCATGGTCTTTCTCAGCAATTGACAAATCTACTATATCATAAATTGATTCAGTAACTTTTTTCTCGTGATTATATGTATCGCTAAAAACTTCTTCCACAGTTTTCCAATCTTTTTTAGGAGCAGTAATATTCTGCAAATCAACTTTTCCGTTTGCATGCAGAATATAATCGTAAAATTTCATAGCATGAGTTTTTTCTTCTTCTGCCTGGAATTTCATCCAGTTTGCAAAGCCATTTAAATTTTTAGAATCGAAATATGCAGACATAGATAAGTAAAGATAAAATGCATATAATTCCTGGTTTAGCTGTAGATTTAATGCTTTTTGAATATTGTCTTTAATCATCTTTACCTCATTTTTTTAGATAGTGAATATAGATTTAATGAATGTATGAATTTAATCCATACACATCAATTAAATATAATACTAAAATACAGCTATTTTTGGAGAATTGAAGCATTTTATATGATTTTATAGAATTCTTAAGATGAAATGGAGAAATTTATTTGATTTTTTAATTTTCAAATTTTATCAAAAATGCTCAAAAATCGAAAAAAAATTACAAAAAATGAGCAAAAGATCGCAAAACCTGGCGAAATTGAAAATATTAATTCCAACGGTTTCAAAGACAAAAGAAGAAAAGGTAATTTCTACTTATTTCTTTCCTTTAATTTAACTCTCTAAATACATATATTTGCGAACTTAAAAATCATCAAAAAGAGTAATATGAACCTAAAATCATTAAATAAACAGCAAATTGAAGCAGTTGAATTCGATAAGGGACCCTCAATGATTGTAGCCGGCGCGGGTTCAGGCAAAACAAGAGTTTTAACCTACAAAGTGGCGCACATAATTAAGAAAGGAATGAAACCTGATTCCATTTTGGCACTTACTTTTACTAATAAAGCCGCCAATGAAATGAAAGAACGAATTAAGGAACTCGTTGGCGCCAAGGCTGACCATATCTGGATGGGAACTTTTCATTCTATCTTTGCAAGGATACTAAGGACTGAAGCAAAGAGCCTGGAATTCCAGAGTAACTTTTCAATTTATGATGCAGAGGATTCTCATTCATTAGTTCAGAATGTTTTAACAAATCTTAATATTGACATTGAAGGTATAACATCAAATTCAATAAGACATAAAATCAGTAATTTGAAAAATCATATGATTATGCCTGTGGAATTCAGGAAAAAACATGCTGAATCATTTATTGATGAAAAAATTGCTGACGTGTACGATGAATATCAAAAGAGACTTGTAGAAAACAATGCGATGGATTTTGATGATCTGTTATTAAAACCAATTGAATTATTTGAAAAGAATTCCAAGATACTTCAGAAGTACAAAAAGAAATTTAAATATCTGTTAGTTGATGAATTCCAGGATACTAATAAAGCTCAATATGAGTTGTTAAAATTACTGGTTGATAAGACAGGAAAAATTTGTGTAGTAGGTGATGATGCCCAAAGTATATATAGCTGGCGGGGAGCGAATATTGAAAACATGCTGGATTTTGAAAAATATTTCAAGAGGCATAAGCTTTTTAAATTGGAACAAAATTATCGTTCAACAAAAACTATTCTATCTGCTGCAGATTCTGTTATTAAAAATAATAGTGGCCAGATTAAAAAGACTTTATGGACTGAAAATAATGATGGTGAATTGCTGGCTGTAATTAAGTGTGCTGATGAAAAAGATGAAGCACACCAGATTGCAAAGAATATTAAAAATGAAATAACAAAGAAGAAAATATCACTTAAAGATTTTGCTGTTCTTTACAGGACAAATGCCCAATCTCGTGCGCTTGAAGATATATTCAGAAGAGAAAAAATCCCTTATAAGATTATCGGGGGAGTTGAATTTTACCAGAGAAAGGAAGTCAAAGATATAATCGCTTATTTGCGCGTAATTTCCAATCAGAGAGATGAGGAAAGTTTGTTAAGGATTATGAACTTCCCACAAAGAGGTATAGGCAATACAACAATTAAGAGAATGATAGCCTTTTCAAGAAAGCTTGATCTTACAATGTTTGAAACGATGGCCCGTGTTTTTGAAGTTATTGATATAAAAGAAAGAATTCAGAAAAATGTAAAAGCATTCAAACTGTTATTAGATAAATATATCGATTTGAAAGATAAATTGTCAGTCGGAGAATTATCACGCGCGCTTGTAGATGAATTAGGTGTATTGAGAATGTTCAAGGAAGAGCGTACGCCAGAGTCTATGGCACGGTGGGAAAATATAAATGAACTTTTATCCTCTCTAAGTGAATTTTCTGATAATAATAAAAATGCTTCACTGGAACAGTACCTTGAAGACGTATCTCTTGTTTCCGGTGTTGATATGTACGAAGAAGAAAAAAACAGTGTTACTTTAATGACTATTCACAGCGCGAAAGGACTTGAATTTCCTGTCGTATTTATTTCAGGATGTGAAGAAGATATATTTCCGCTTTCAAACAGGTTTAGTACAGATGCAACACTGGAAGAAGAAAGAAGATTATTTTATGTAGCTATTACAAGAGCGCAACAAAAAGTTTTTCTTTGCCATGCGCGTTCAAGATACAGGTTTGGAGAAGTGGCTTATCAAAGCAGGTCAAGGTTTATCGAGGAATTAAATAAAAAAACCTATACTGAAATGAATGGCGGAATTGGTAGAAAATCTTCGCAGCGTAAATCCAAAAAAGAAATTTATTACGAATATTTTGAAAAGGTAGACTATGAAGATTTCAACCAGGATAGTAAAGGCTTGAAACCGGGCAGCAGGGTAATGCACGATAAGTTTGGTTTGGGAAAAGTTACTGATGTTACCGGTGCTGGAGATATGCAAAAAGCAACTGTTCAATTTGAAGGAAATAATGTAAAACAGCTAATGCTTAAATTTGCAAAGCTTAAAGTGTTATAAATTATAATTTCTGGTATTATTAGTTAGATATACCTTGGTTAAAAAAGGGAGATATGTAAATGTCGTTAGCGCCAAAAAAATTAGCTATACTTGTTGGCGGTGGTCCCGCTCCGGGGATAAATAGTGTAATAAGTGCTGCCACAATCAGGGCTCATCTGGAGGGTGTCGAGGTAATTGGAATCAAGGATGGCTTTAAATGGATTATGCAAGGGGACATTTCTCATGTTAAAAATTTAACCATTAGCAATGTCAGTAGAATTCATTTTCGTGGGGGATCATACATTGGAATCGCACGAAATAATCCAACTAAAGATAAAAAAAATCTTGAGAATACGGTTGCTTCATTGCTTCGGCTGGATGTTGATAAGTTAATAACAATTGGTGGGGACGATACGGCCTTTAGTGCATTAAAATTGGAAGAAATAGCCGATGGAAGGCTTAGTGTAGTCCATGTTCCTAAAACAATTGATAATGATCTTGATCTGCCTCACGGAATTCCGACATTTGGATTTCAAACTGCACGTCATATAGGAGTTGAGATTGTTAAAAATTTAATGGTAGATGCTCAAACAACTTCAAGGTGGTATTTTGTTATTTCTATGGGAAGAAAGGCAGGGCACCTGGCACTTGGAATAGGTAAGGCTGCTGGTGCAACTCTTACCGTAATACCTGAAGAATTTCCTGGAACCAGGATTAACTTTTCGCAAATTGTTGATCTTCTGGTTGGTGCTATTATAAAAAGGCTTAGTTATGGTAGAGCTGACGGTGTTGCTATTCTGGCCGAAGGCCTGGTTGAACATCTTAAAAGTGAGGATCTTGAATCACTAGTTGATATTGAAAGAGATGCACACGATAATATCCGGATAGCTGAAATAAATTTTGGGGAAATTCTGAAGGCTAAGGTTCAGGAAAAACTCAAACAATATGGATTGAAAATTACCATAGTTGCTAAAAATATTGGATATGAATTAAGGTGTGCAGACCCGATCCCTTTTGATATGGAATATACGCGTGATTTAGGTTTTGCAGCAACGCAATTTATACTCAGTGGCGGAAATAGCGCAATGGTTTCAATCCAAAACGGCCATTTTGTCCCTTTATATTTCAAAGACATTATTGATCCTAAAACAAAGAAAACGAAGGTAAGGCTGGTTGATCCAAGCTCCGAGTATTTTTACATTGCACGAAGGTATATGCTAAGATTAAATCAAGCAGATTTTGATGATCCACACGAATTAGCAAAATATGCAGTTACCTGTGGACTATCGCAGAGTGAGTTTAGAAAGCAGTTTTATTATTTGCTTGAAAATGATCTCTTGTATCAAAATTTAAAAAACAATAAGATAAAATTAGCAGCGCCTGATTCAAATACTGCGCATCAAATTAAGAAGGAGCAGCAGGAAGAGAAAGAAAATATTAATGGAATTTTTTGACGAATGATTTAATTGTATTTTAAAAAAGGAATGAGAGTATCTCATCCCTTTTAAATTTAGCCCGGTTCTATTTCTTATCAGATTTTAGAACCTTCCTGAAGCAATAAACTGCCAAAAATGTAATTGATCCCCAGGCTAATATTAGAAATATTATTCCGCCAGTTGTAAGGCCCATCTTATTTATCCTTTATTAATTTATTTTACTTAATACCAATCTTTTCATCCTGAATTTTATACTTATTCCAAGCCTTTTTGACCATAAAAATAAGCCCAATAAATATAACAGCCATTAAAGCGCGCGAGCCCCAATAAACAGGTTTATCTTCCGGATTAACTCCGTTTAATAAGAATGTTGGAATCGCACTTTGAACGGTCCACCAAACCATAAGTATAAAAATTACTACAGGCGTTACATATTTCATTATGTAAAAGAAGATTTTAGGAATTGTAAAATCCCCGCCTTCATTCATTTCAAACCATGCTTTATCGGCACCGAATACCCACATAAATAAGATTGTCTCAATCAATGCAAAAATCACCAGGCCGAAAGTTCCAGCCCAATAATCCATTTCATTCATGAAGCCATGATCTTGATAGAAGACAACAAATTGTACAGCGATTAAAACAACTACAGCCAGTGCTGCCACTGCTTTCTTTCTGCTCATTCCAAACTCATCTTCCATAAAGGCAATCACAGGTTGTCCCATAGCCACCGAGGAAGTTATACCCGCAAAGAATAAAAGAAGGAACCACATAAACCCGAGATATTCACCAAAAGGAATTCTCTGGAAAATAAGTGACATAGAAACAAATCCAAGGTCGTATGAGCCTGCTTGAGCAAATTCTTTTGTTGCTTGAAGTCCGAAATAAGCAACTCCAACCGGGATTGCTATAGCAGCACCAAGTACAACTTCAGCAAAACCATTTGTTGAAGCTGTTGTTAAACCCGATAATGCTATATCATCTTTCGGTTTCAGATAACTCGCATAAGCGTGAATGGTACCCATTCCTACTGAGAGAGTAAAGAAAATCTGCCCCGCCGCCGCCAGCCAAATGGATGGATCACTGAGCAAACTAAAATTAGGATTCCATATAAATCCAAAACCATTCCACACGTTGTTTTCAGGAATTGATGGATCGGGTGTACCGAGGAACATAATTCTGACAGCGAGAACAGCTGCAAAAACTAATAAAAGAGGCAAGGCAATTTTTGCTAATTTTTCAATTCCTTTTGATATTCCTTTATACAGTACCCAGAAGTTTAGACCAAATGTTACAAGCATTAAAATATATGCAGGCCACAGAGTAGTAAAATGATCACTTATACCGCGACCCTGGTAGCTATAAAGAAATGTTCTCATAGCATCAGCCGTGGTTTCATTAAAATACAATTTTGTTATAGAGAAAAAACTGAATCCCAGAGTCCAGGATTCCACATAGGTATAATAAATCAATATACACATTGACATGAAAAGCCCAAGAGTTCCGAAGTATTTGGCAAGTTTGTTTTTCCATAGAACGTCAAACATACCGGGAGCACTACCATGATTAAATCTACCTCCGTGTCTTCCAATTCCCCACTCAATCCACATAAGCGGTATACCAAGAATCAGAAAAAATATAAAATAAGGAATCATAAAAGCGCCGCCGCCATTTTGGGCAGCTTGAACAGGGAATCTAAGAAAATTGCCAAGACCGACAGCATTTCCAGCAACTGCAAGGATAAGTCCGATCTTGCTGCCCCATTGTTCTCTCTCGCCTAATTCAGCCATCCTGCCTCCGAATTAAATGTAGTAGATATATTGAAATGAATAGAAGTTTTAATATTGCAACTTTATTTTATAATATCAACTCTAAATTGATTAATTGCGATTACCCGATTCAATAAAAAATATTTCGATATAAAATTGTTATGAAAATTTCATGTATTTAATCTGAAAGATTAATCTCTTACGGGCTTTTTTTATTGAAAATGATATTGTTAAATTAGAGTAATATTTTAACGGTGATTTCTGTCCTTAAATTTGGACATATTTAAATAAACTTATGTTAAAGAAAATAAATCCTGCCAAAGGATATTAAACAAATAAAGTCCTATTTTAGTTTGATTTTATAAAGATTTTATCGATTACTTCTCACAAATTCTAGGAATAGATGGTGCCCTTATCAATGAATGAAAAAAATGAAAAACACAGATCGGTTATTTTATTTACACTTACTATAATTTTTTTGATAGGTTTGTCTTTTATACCTGGAGGTACATCCATATTAGGATATAAGATAAAGCCAATTGATCTATTTATAGATATCAAACCGGATTCATTGCTCGATTATTCTTCCAGCTCTTCCGGTAATAATTTAAATGGAAATAATTACAAATCTATTAATAACAGGGAACTTCAAAATTCAAATATGGAAATTTTGAGAGCTTCCATTAATTTAACTTTAATTAAAAATATTTTTTCTTTTGATAAAGCTGAAGAAAGAATAAATAAACACATCAGCAAAGATGTACCTATTACAGGTAATGTCTCACAAATGAATTATTTCTTTAATGCAGTTAAAAATTCCGACAATGCAAAAATAAGAGTAGCACATTTTGGAGATTCCGGTATAGAAGGTGATTTGATTACAGCGGATATAAGAAAAATACTACAGGAAAAATTTGGCGGTAACGGGGCAGGGATGATTGCGATTACATCTCAGGATATAATGTTCAGGACCACTACAAAACAAACTTTTTCGGATAACTGGACGACTTACAATGTTGTGGTCGGAAACCCCGACAATCTTCCCCTTGGCATGAATGGATTTGTCTCTGTACCTAACGGACCTGCATGGGTTAAATATGAGGCGACTGGAGCCTATCCGGATACAAAATCATTTAGTACAGTAAGAGTATTTTATACAAATGCAAAAAAATCAGCTTTGAATTATGCATTCAATGATGAAACACAACAGAGTGTTTCATTAATTCCAGGCAATGATGTAAAGGAGATAACACTAAATTCAACTTTGAATGCTAAATCTTTTAAACTATTTACTACTATGGCAAATCAGGCTGAATTTTTTGGAGTAAGCCTCGAGGACGGAAATGGGGTATATGTCGATAATTTCCCCTGGAGAGGTAACAGCGGAGTTGCATTCAGAAATGTGAAAGAAGCTACATTAAAGGATTTTAACAATTTATGTAATTATAAATTAATTATTTTGCAATTTGGTGGAAATGTTGCCTCTCCGATTGCAAAAAATTACAACTGGTATGAAAATGAGATGATCAAAAATATAAAACACCTTAAGTCTATTTTTCCTGAGTCAAGCTTCCTTTTGCTTGGTGTAGGGGATAAGAGTGTAAAAAAGGGGTCTAAATTTGTCACCGATCCGGGAATTCCAATATTAATCGAATCTCAAAAGAAGATTGCAGAAGAAACAGGCATAGCTTTCTGGAATTCTTTTGAAGCAATGGGAGGAATTAATTCAATGGAAGACTGGGTTTACTCAAATCCTCCGCTTGCAATGCGCGATTATACTCATGTTACAGCGCAGGGTGCAAGCAAAATGGGACAAATGATTGCACAGGCAATCCTAAACGCATATAATAACTGAAGTCTAATTGATGTAATTCCGGAGTAAAAAATGATATCAGAAAGATTAAAGGGAGTAATTCTTAACGCTCTTGAAATTAATGATTTTGATTTACAGGATGAAACTACTGCCGACCACGTTCCGGGTTGGGATTCTCTAAATCATATAAATGTAATTCTTGCTGTAGAAAAAGAATATAATTTGAAATTTAAAGGTATCGAAATATTAAAAATAAGGAATCTTGGAGAGCTGCAGCATTTAGTTGATTCGAAAATCACCCAAAATTAAATTGTATATTTTATAATTATATTTTCTTCATTCCATTGAACACCTCTTTTATAATTTTGTAATAATATATGTTAAATACATCAAATATAAGAATAGAATTTTTAAATCTCGGAGTTTTTGTAATTGTTTAGTACTATAGATTTTGAAAAACTTCGTGATTTGTTTGTTTATACGCCTCACGATCCTCTATTATTTGGCTCGAGTTTATTTCTATTTTTGTTTTTAGGGTTACTTTTAGTTTATAATTACCTGGCAAAAACAAAAAACCTGAAAATATTTACTTTAATTGTCTTTTCCCTTTTCTTCTATTATAAAGCAGCTGGCATCTATTTCCTCTTCCTGGTATTAATGTCATTCGTAAATTTTTATTTTGGCAAGTTTATATTTATCACAAAATCTCAAGTCTATAAGCGAATATTATTTGTTTTAGCTTTGATGATTAATTTAGGACTGCTTGTTTATTTTAAATACACAAACTTCCTCATTCAAATAATAAATGATTTAAGTAAAGGGCATATTGATCCGATCAATATTTTTCTACCAATTGGCATTTCATTTTATACATTTAAAGCTCTTAGCTATGTTATCGAAATATATATTGAGGTCTATCAACCAGTTAAATATCTAAGAGACTTTTCTCTATACATGTTTTTCTTTCCAAATATTTTACAGGGCCCGATAGACAGAGCCTCAAATTTCCTTCCACAACTGGATAATGAAATAATAGTTACAAAGGCGGATATTGGTAAAGCTTTATTTTTAATAATGTCTGGACTCTTTAAAAAAGCTGTAATAGCAGACTACATTGGATTAAATTTTGTTGACAGAGTTTTTGGAAGTCCTTTGAGGTTTACCGGGGTTGAAAATCTGCTTGCAATGTACGGTTATTCACTACAGATATATTGTGATTTTTCAGGATACACGGATATGGCTTTGGGAGTTGCATTACTTCTTGGCTTTAACCTTATGGAAAATTTCAATCAGCCATTTTTAGCTTCCAGCGTTGCAGACTACTGGAGAAGGTGGCACATTTCACTTTCTACTTGGCTTCTGGATTATTTGTTCAAACCTTTGCAGATAAAATTCAGGAACTTAAGATCCCTTGGCACTTGCCTGGCAATTTTTATTACATTTTTTGTTGTTGGACTGTGGCACGGAGCGAGCTGGACTTTTGTAGTCTTTGGAATTTTACATAGTACATATATTGTCTTTTCTATACTTACTAATAAGGTCAAAAATATTTTTTATGAAAAACTTCATTTAAAGAACACAAAAATTCTTAAATTTTTCAAGATCTTTATAACATTTCACTTATTATCTATGACTGCTATTTTATTCAGGGCAGATAATCTTACAAAAGCAGTTAATATGCTAAGCCAGATAACTAATTTTTTTCATAAGGAGGTATTTATACAGTATGTAAAAGGTTATCCCGGCGTTTTTTCATTGATTGTGCTTGGATATATATTACATTTTCTTCCAAGATCCTGGGAGCCTAAAATTCAGGAAAGACTTGCAAATCTGCCTATAGTCGGACAAGCAATATTATTTGGAATATTAATCTGGATTGTAATTCAGGTAAAGTCCGCTCCTCTTCAACCGTTTCTCTATTTTAATTATTAATTTTAAAAATTAACTGAAATATTAAACTCCAATTATCATTTAAGCATTGTTTTTAATTTTCCCCTGTCAATTTTTCCATTTTGATTAAGCGGGAATGAGGGTATTATTAAAACAGAGGAGGGGATCATGTAAAACGGAAGATTTTGTTTTAAATAATTCAATATTGAATCTTTATCACCTGAATAATTTTCTAAGAAAAGATTTATTTCTGTTGTACCAATTCTGTTTTCAATGCCGATTGCAGCAACATTAGTCAATTTTGTGAACTTTCTGGCATAATGTTCAATTTCTTCCAGCTCAATTCTAAATCCCTGCACTTTTACCTGGTTGTCAATTCTGCCACAGAACATAAAATCACCCTCTTCGTCAATAAATGCCAGGTCGCCTGTTCTGTAAAATTTTTTTTCATCAATTTTAAAATATGATTCTTTATTTTTTTCGGTATTGTTCCAGTAACCTTTGGTTATCTGTTTGCCGGAAATACAAAGTTCGCCTTTTTGTCCTGTTCCCAATTCTTTTAAGTTTTTGTCCACTATAATTGAAGTGATTCCTTGCAGTGGTTTGCCTATTGAGATTATTCCATTAAATTTTTTACTTTTCTCTTTATCTTTTTTCCAATTGTAAATCATGCAATAAATAGTCGATTCAGTAGGTCCATAGACATTTTGAATATTAGCATTAGGGACACATTCAGACCACTCACATACAAGATCATCGTACAATGGTTCACCGCAAAACTGTGACCAGCGTAGATGTTCAAGATTAATCTCGTTAAAAAATGGACGAAGATAGGTAATTACTGAAGGTACCATCATTGCGAAAGTGATTTGCTGATCATCAAGAATTCTGTAAACTTGGGAATACTTAATTCCGCCGGAAGGCACTACATAAACACACGCTCCCACGCACAACGGGGTAAAGAATGAAACAATTGAAAGGTCGAAAGTAAGATCAAACATCTGGAGGCATCTGTCTTCAGGAGTAAGTTTGTAGTCCTGAGAAAAAAATGCATCGATAAATAAGTCTAAATTTAGTCTGCTTACTTGTACTCCTTTTGGAATTCCTGTACTTCCTGAAGTGAAAATTAAATATGCAATATCATTATCCTTAACATCAGGAATTTTTAGATCATTGTTTGCATCCTGAAGTTTTGAAGAATTTATGAGTGATAATTTTTTAAATGATGACAGCTTTTCCACATATTTATCAAATTTACTTGACAAGATAAATTCTATTCCAGATTGCTCAATTATGGAATAATTCCTCTCGAGAGGGTATGCGGGATTTATGGGAACGAATCCGTAACCTGAAAACAGGATACCCAGGATTGAAGCATAGGTCTCAATGTCATTAAAAACAACTACACCTATTAGTTTATTCTTGCTGGTCAGTGAGTTGTTTAATTTATGATTTACTTTTAATACAAGTTTTCTAAGTTCAGAATACGTGTAATATTTATCATTAATAAAAAAAACATTTTTTTCGGGATATTCATTAAATGAGTTGAGTATTTTTTTGAGCATTATAAAAAAAATCCATATTTCAAAAATAAATTATTGCTTTCTATTCATTCATCCTGTACTTATTGTAATTCTCCAGCATTTTATCCGGCGTCATATCCATTTTGATTCTTGTATCGTAGGCAAAGATTTTCAATATATCAGGATTATCCACGCCTTTTTCCTCAACAGCTTTATAACCAAGCTTTTTACATTCATTGTATGTATTGCAATTATCCTTAAAGAAAATTGTTTGAATCATTTTGGCTGAAGGATTTTGATCGTATGTTCTTTTCATATTTTCCAAAACTGTTTGAGTATGTATTCCTCTTCTTCTTAATTCAGGAATAGTGTACGCGTGTTCCAGTTGTATCATTCCTGCATCACGTTTCATGCTCAATGCTTTTACGAATTTTATTTTTTGGGGATCAAGCACAAATTTTTCTTTTGGAATGTTTTCTACCAGCATCGAAGTTTTTATTACACTTGATGCAGCCCCGGATCCACCTTCAAGCCACGCGCCCTGTGCGCACACCGGCCTGCCATCTAATTCCGCAATTAAATAATTGGATAACCAGAAATCGTAATCGGGTATATCTTCCAGCAATATTTTTTTCAGAATTTTTTTCCATTCCTGTTCAGAAAGATTAAAAATTCTGCAAGTGTTTATTGTCTCCGTGCCGCTTTTCTCTGCTTCGATGATGCACTCAATAACAAAATCAACGTCTTCGGGTGTGGCATATCTGAATTTTAACTTTTTTGCAATTTCATCCATGTTTTTCCCGTGCTATCGGTACCAGCAATAATTGATTGAAAGAATTTTCCTTTTGTAAATTTAATTATCTTCATAATTCAATAGTGTCAAAAAACCTTGTATTAGATAAATTGGCGGTAATAGCGCCCCACGAAAGCCCAACACCGTAACCGCACATTACAGTTTTGGAAAGCCTGTTTTCGTTTTTTAGCCTTTTATGTTCAACACAAAAAAGATGAGGAATTGTAGCCGGCCCTGTGTTTCCTGTTTCAAATATGACAAAAGGTACAACTTCTGGATGAACCTGCATCTTTTTTCTTAAAAAATCAATGATAAACTTATTTGTCTGGTGCAGTGCAAAAATTCCGACTTCCTCTTTTTTCCATTCTGCAATTTCAAGGACTCCATCAATTACTTTTGGAATTTCCCTTAAACAGAAGCTCGTAATTTCCATTCCATCCATATAAAGATTTTCATCCGAGCGGATATTACCATTTTCTCTTTCAGTTTCTTTTTTAGAATTATCATTTGCGGGATAGCGTGCACCTCCGGAAGGGATTATTAATTTGTCAAACCCCGAGCCATCGGTCATAATATTAAAAGCTAAAGTATCGTTTCCTTTTTCAACGATTGTTGCGCTGCCGGAATCCCCCAATACCATTCTTAAAGCTTTGTCAGATTTATTTATCAAAGGAGTATTAACATCGCCAATGAGAAGCAAAACCCTGCTGCAGCTACCTGAACTAACCAGTAAAGATGCCTGGTAAATTCCATAAATATAAGCAGAGCAGCCATATCGAATATCGAACGCGACAGCAGTTTTAGGTAACCCTAATTTATCCTGGAGTATTGCAGAAGTGGCTGGAATGATATGATCGAAAGTTTGAGAGATAAAAATAATTCCATCAATTGCTGCCGGATCATTATTTAATTCCTTAAAGATATGTCGTGCAGCCGCTTCGCAAAGATCAGAAGCACAGACCCCTTTATCGGCAACTCTTACTTTAGTAATCCCGGTACTTGCTACGATTCTTTTAATTTCTTTCTCACCGAACTTCTGAATAAGTTCCGAAAAATCATCCGAGTTTTTAGGTAATGCAGTTGCAATTGCCGAAATCGAGAGTCCGTTTAGTTTTACTTTCATTTAGTTTTTTCAACTAATTTATAAATATCATTTAATGTTTTTGCTTTCCTGATATCCTCAGCCTTTAATTGTTTACTGTAATGTTCGTCTATTTTGGCAAGAATTATTACCATTGCAAGTGAATCAAAATTGGGATGGCTGTCCAGGGCGGCATTCATTGAAATTTCACTTTCAGAAACTTCCAGCGCTTCGGCGATCAGTTTTTTAAATTTATCCATCAGGACTCCGGCTGTTTTTAAATCTTCTTTATCTTTTACCAGTTAACAGGCACTAAAAAGAGTTCATAACGTCTCTTTTGACTTGCTGTAATATACTTTTTACCCGGTAAAATTAAAAGAATTGAATGGTTGATAAAAATTCACAGTTTAGGAATAGCGTTGATTTAAGAATTAGATTATTACAGTTATAGATACACTGAACATTATGATAGCTACTAATAGTGAAATTAAAAATTGTGGCGGATTATTTTTGTCACAATTTCTGGTTTTTTGCCATATTTTTACCGTTCGCTCACCAAAACGACCGTTGAATAAATTGTGGTTGACAGGAAAGCTAAAATAATTTATTTTTATTCAATAAAATGTTAAAAGGATAATTTCAATTTAAAGCAGGGGAGCATTGTGAAAGTAAAAATTCTACTTACCTTTTTAGTAATCGCAGGTTACTCAATATTAATAAATCCACAAACAAAATCAGTAACTGAATTACCAGGTCCTGAGTTCATTAACTCGAAGTTTAACTCGCATAATCCCGGTGGATTAGATTTGCAAAACGATAAGATAAATAATTTTCCACGCAATTATTTGTCAAAAAATACTGGCAGCAGTTTCTTTTTATTATCAGAAAAAATAGATTATATGTGGTCTAATCCCGGATGGATTAATTCTGAAAGTTATTCTTATACGTATGACGGAAGCAATAATATAATTGAATTATTGCATCAGGCTTATTTGTATAACAAGGATAAAAAAAACTATTCTTATGATGACGATAATAATTTAATTGAAGAAATTCAGCAAACATGGAATGGCTCTGATTGGATAGATAGCAAGAAAGTAACCTATACTTATGACAGTGGAAATAACTTAATAGAGTATTTATATGAAACCTATGACGGATCAGGCTGGATAGTTAAAAACAGGCTTCTGTATTTATATGATTCCTATAATAATAATATAGAACAAACTGAGCAAAGGTGGGAAGGTGGAGAATGGGTTAATGCATATAAATATTCCTATACATATGATAATAATAACAATTTAATAGAATATTTATTTCAATTTGGCAGTGGTTCAGATTGGATAAATTACAGCAAGGAATTATATTCATATAATAGCCACAACGATAACATAGAATATATTATGCAACTTTGGAAAAATTCGGACTGGGAAAATTATCTCAGATATGCTTACGATTATGATGATTTTTATAATCTAACAACCTATCTAATCCAAAACGGTGCAGGTGCAGGCTGGGTTAATACTGTAATGTATTCTTTATATTCTTATGATGGAAATAATCATTTATCGGCTTATATACAACAGAGTTGGATTAACGGGAATTGGGCAAACGTTCGTAACAATTTGTATCAATATGATGGTGACGGAAATAATATTGAATATACAAACCAAAATTGGGGCGGTTCAGATTGGTTTAATAATGATAGAGTTACCTATAATTATGTTAACAACAATTTAAGTGAAGAGGTTCATCAGCACTGGTTGGCATCTGTCTGGAATAATCAATCAAAAACTACATATAGCTATGTACAGGTTACAGGCTTAAATTCGGAAGTAGATACAAAACCGTCAGAATTTTCTTTGTTCCAAAATTATCCTAATCCATTTAATCCATCTACAAAAATACGTTATGCTTTACCTGCTGAAAGTAAAGTAACAATAAAGATTTACAATTTATTAGGGCAGGAGTTAAAAGAGCTACTCAACACTACAGCAACTGCAGGTTCTCATGAAGTAATATTCAATGCTGTAGATCTAGCAGCAGGGATTTATTTCTATAAGATCACTGCCATTTCAACAGACAGTAAAAATGAATTTACGAAAGCAAAAAAGCTCATTCTTTTAAAATAGGAATAAACGAATTTTATAAGTCTTAGTGCAAGATTTTTGAGTGATTATTATCTGGAATAATAATGAAATATTCCGGCAGTTTTTAATTCCAAAACTGATAGATTTATATCAACAGGGAATCCTGTAAAACCCGGGTACGGAAAGCTAAAAACAGACTACGTTTAGCCGGTTATTTACCTTTAAATAAATAATACCTACTGCTTGATAAATAGCGAGATTGTATAATTGACAAACCGTTAGGTATTTGAAATTTTGATCTGGTTGGGGCGTCTTAAAATAACGGGGAGCCGAAACTCCCCGCTTTATTAACTTAGTAGATGTTTCAAAAGATAAATTATTGCCAATATAATTGGGGTTAAATTTAACTTAACATCTACGTTAACGCTTACCTTTTTCATCTTGATTTCTCATTCTGAAAAGGTTTAAGGCGCCTCAAACCAGTTAATTGGAATGAGTCTTATTTATCGTGGCGTTGCTACCACTATGAATTTATTGCACGTTACAATAAACCCAAGTTCGACATCGGCAGAGAGGTTACCCCTGTCTCCTTATTAGGGTTCAACAAGGGCTCCCTTTACCTTTGCCATTCAGCTGAGTGATACCTCAACAGGGGGAATCGTATCAAGACTCCTGCTCCTTAGACGTCTCTTCCGAGTGTATTTTACGTGACTTGCACACTGCCTAAGTAAAGCAAGCTTAGAATTAATTTTAGAGAAAGTCTATGGTAAGTTATATATTAGATTTATTTAGCTGTGGTATTAACGCAAAAATTCCAGTGGTTTAAAACATATTATTCCCACAGATTTTTTGGGAATAACACAAATAACTAAAAAAAAGAAGTGCAAAAGATGTTGTTATTTAATAAGTTAGAATTAAAAGCGACAAAAATGGGTGTGTTAACTACGCATATTTTACGGTATTTCGTACAAATATTATTCTTAACCAGTTCAGTATAAGTAATAGTTATACCGTTAACTAAAGAGATAAGGTATGAAGAAAATATTCGCTCTAATTTTCTTATTAAACGTTTTGATGTCTGCTCAAGTTCAATTTTCAAAAGTAACTTTTAATGAAGCTGAAGCATTAGCAAAGAGTGAAAATAAAAAAATATTAATAGATTTCTACACGGATTGGTGTGTCCCTTGCAAAGAATTGGATAAATATATTTTTGAAGATTCGACAATTGGTAAATATATAAATACAAACTATATCTCTTTACAATTAAATGCTGAGTCAGATTATGGTAGAAATGTTGGTAAAAAGCTCGATCTTCAAGAAGCATATCCTACTGTAATATTCATAACCTCAGATGGAAAAGAAATAGACAGAATTGTTGGTTTAATTTCTTCCAATGAATACTTCCAGAAAATTAGAGATTACACTAAAAACATAAACACTTTTGCCGAGTTGCTGAAAAAAGAAAAGAATGATAATAGTGATTCATTGAAATACAAAATTGCCATAAAATTTTTTGAAAGAGGAAAGTTCAAAAAAGCAATCGATTATTATCAATCATTAGTGAAATCTAAAAATTTCAATTTGGATGGCTCTATTTATTATAGAATAGGTTATTGTTATTCATTGTTAGGGAATACAGAATACGCAAAAAGATATATTAAAAAGGCAATAAATAAAAATCCTTCTCAAAAATACTATAAAGAGTTTTTAGAAAAATTCGATATAAAATAAAAAACGGTATAACAAACGCCTCAACACCGACCGCATAATCGGCTTGGCATAATTTCAGTTTTTGGTGTTTGTGTTTTCCCCGCCGTTGGCGGGGCAGGCTGTTCGGCATTTTGTTCGACGGAGTTTAAGTAAATAACATTCTTGCAAACTGTACTTACAAAGAAAGCTAAGCCCAGTTTGCCAAACTATCGGTAGTTTCGTTCTAACTTAGTTTCTTGTTTTGGGCGGCGGGTTAGGCGCAACGTCGTTATTTTTACAAAATAAAAGCTTATCAATGAAAAAATATTATACAATCCTATTAACCATATTTTCTATTTCTGGGATTTACGATCAGAGCAATTATACTGCTATTAAATATACAGATCCTTATAGCAGTTATGACCAATTCAATAATTATAATCCTAAATCCATAGATTTTAGTAAAGAATTTTATAAACAAAGTGTTTGGGTTTTGTTAAATGAAGAAAAAGCTTAATTTATTCATACCTCAATGGCAAGGTTCTGGATATACAAAAGAATTATATTACGGTGCAATAGCTCTAAAAAATTATATTGAAAAGAAAAATATATTTTTTACCAGCATTAATGTTTCACAATTAACTAAATTAAAAGAAAAAAATAACATCATAGGATATGATGTAATATGTGAGCAACTAGGATTAATTAGGGCTACATTAGATGAAGAAAAACCGGACAAAATATTTACGATAGGAGGGGGTTGTGGAATAGAAATACCAATAATCTCTTACCTGTCAGAACAGATAAATGATCTGAAGATAATTTGGTTTGATGCACATGGAGATATTAACTCACCAGAAAACTCCAAAAGCAAATATTTTCATGGAATGCCGTTAAGATTTTTACTAGAAGATATAGACAGGAATATAATTTCGGAGGGGGCAAAAAGAATATCCAAAGCAAACTTACTATTGTTGGGAACTAGAGATCTTGATAAGGAAGAAGAAAATTACATTCAAAATAATGGCATTATTATGATAAGTGTAGTTGAATACAGAATGAACGATAAGGAAATAATGAATTTAACTGAAGAAAAAATATATTTACATATTGATTTAGATGTTATTGATCCGGGAACCTATCAAAACGTAAAATGTCCAGCCAAGGAAGGTTTTAAAATAGAAGAGATTGTGGAAATAGTAAAGATGATAAAAGGAAAAAATGAGCTTATTGGAATAAGCATATTAGAGAATACAGAAAAAAATAATGAAGAAATAGAGAAGCTAAAAGAAATAACTGAATATGGCATAGAATTGTAAACATAACTTGCAAATCAATCGGGCGCCGCTTATCGGCAACGCCGTCAAATTGTATAGGAAAAAAAGTGGAAAATTTAATTATCGTTTTCGGTGTACTATTCCTGGCTGCCGGAGTTAGTTTTTTTGTAAAGCCGGACTATATCTTCGAATTCTTAAGAAAAGAAGCCAATAATATCAATCTCCAGATTTTAGCAATCACTGTAAGGCTGCTCCTCGGATTTCTTTTAATTTATTTTGCCAATTCCTCACGGTATCCAAACACAATTGCCGCTATTGGCTGGTTTATTATTTTGGCTGCAATCGTATTATTGTTAATGGGAAGGAAAAGCTTTCAAAGACTTATTGCATGGGCTTTGAACTTTTTTAAACCTTACAGAATGGTTGGCGGGCTTGTAGCCATTCTATTTGGTATGTTTCTTATCTACGCATTTATATAACCTTTAATAAGAATTTTCTAAAGATGATATTACTAATCTTTTTTCTCCTTTCGGGTATATTATTCGGTCAAGACTTGAAATTAAACTGGGATGAAAATGTAAATTTTTCTGATTTATATTAACATTATGAATATTTTCATAAATAAGACAAAGTAATTGGAATAGTAATTTTTATTCTATCATTGATTTTTATATTATTTACATTCAGGAAAAATAAACCAGAATAGATAGTTCTTATCTAATAGACAATAATTTTCTGTAATTGATCAGTCATTCTGAATTAATATAATTCAAAATTACTATTTAAAAATTAATATTGTTGAAATAATGAACAGTTTGAGAAGTCATATTAAATATTTCGGCTTTATTTATTCTAAAATTTTTGTATTTCTTGACATTAGTTAATTTAATCCATTAAGTTGTATTTACAATATACCAACTATTGATTACTGGACCTTATTGGGGGCAACTGGTTTAGTATCTTTTTTATAATGTCCTATCTCTTTCTTTCCCTTTAAGGCGCAGCAATAAATAAAAGCTGTGCGGATTATTAATGTCTTCCATAAGATTTAATCATTTTTCAAACTTACCGCGGGGGTAGTATGAAAAAATCAATTTATTTTTTATTTATTATTCTAGCATTTTCATTTGCATTTTTATATCAGGGTTGCGGTAATGATGACAATCCTGTTAGTGGCGGTGTCGGTTCAACTACTGTAACCGGTACATTGACAATACCCGCTGCCGCACCAGGTAAAACGGTCATTGTTATTATTGATAGTGATAGAGACGGTGATAATGGGTTTCTGTATTCAGCAACCGGTACTGTAGGTTCCGGCACATCAGGTACATACACTTTCAACAATATAGCAAATGGAACTTATTATATTTACGCTGTTGTTTTTATAGTAGGCAATACAAATACAGGTCCTCAAAGTGGAGATTATCTCGGGTTTTATGGAGGTACAATAAATAATCCACCTAATAGTGCAAACGCTACTGTACCTTCATCAGGAAGTGTTACGTTCAATATAAATCTTCAGGTTATGACTTAATTTATTTTGTGTCATAGAATATAAAAGTATTATCAAAATAAATTGAATTCATAGATTCAGTCATAAATAACCGGTAATTTGAAGATTAAGGCCATTTAGCAATTAAATTATTACCCACAGGAAATGGATTGTGGGTAAGTATGTTATAATAGACAGGCTATATAACAGCAAAAATCACTATTATTTTAAAGAAATTTAAATAAATCTTGCGTTGAATAAAGCGACTTCTTATATTCACTAGCCAAACAAAATCAATTCAATTTTAGTAGCCGTAGTTTAACTATCATTAAATAAATCAGGAGTTCGTTATGAAAAAGCTTTTTCAAATGCTTTTTGTCGTTCTGTTGTGTACTATGATGTTCGGTAATTTATCTGCACAGGATATGTCTGATAAAATGGACGACATGTCACAATCATCGCTTGCAAAATTGGTCTCTGGCGATTTAATGGGGACTTCCAAAAAAGTAATGGACCTGGCAGACGCAATGCCGGCTGAAGATTTCAACTGGAGGCCGGAAGAGGGAGTCAGGTCAGTCAGTGAGGTTTATGTACACATTGCAGCCAGTAATTATTTTATACTTTCATTCCTTGGTGCAAAAATGCCGGATAATCTTAAACCAGATTCCGAAAATGAAGATCTTGAAAAAACAATGACCGGCAAAAAGGAAGTTATGGATTTTTTGCATAAATCATTTGCAGATGCTGAAAAATTCCTGGCCGGTTACAGTGACACCGACTTCGATACAGAAGTTAAATTACCTTTTGGAAAATTTACAAAAGGTCAGTTGCTAATGCTTGCGGCAACACATGTCCATGAGCATTTAGGGCAGGCAATTGCATACGCAAGAACAAATCATATTACTCCGCCCTGGTCAAGAAAATCAGGCAATTAATCCTTTTTTGAAATAATCCCGGCTCCGGCCGGGATTATTTTATTAATTCAAAATGGCATATTAATCTAATATTCTCGTCTAGATATGAAAATTTTTTTTTGAGAAAGCAGCTCGTGGCCAAAAAAAATCTAATAATTTTATACAAAGGGAAATATGAAAGTTAAAAATTTAATATTACTACTAATAATTCTGATCAGTTCAAATAATTTAATTGCTCAGGATATAGAAGGCAGTAAAGATCATCCTTTGATAACCCGTTATCCAAATTCAAATATTCTTTACTACGATGAACAGGATTATAATATGTATTCCATTGCAACGGGCCCGGTAACCGGATATAGAACTATAAGCGACTGGCTTGATGTTGAAGGAAAGTTTACAAGAATTTATTACGAGCTCGAAGACAATACAACGATAACTCAAATTTTCGCTAATTATCAGAAGGCTCTGGAGAAGGCTGGATTCGAAATCATTGCAAAAGGTTTGAACAAAGATAGAAATGTTGGTAAAAATGTCGGGGGAGCTTCCTGGTTAGGAGTTTTTTATGCAAAAAATTCATATCCTACTAGTTCAAATATTTTAATGGGTTCGGGGTCTTCAACCGTCGGCGGAAGCTGTTTTATTGCCGGAAAATTAACTAAAGGGGGAGGAACTGCTTACGTTATAATTGGAGGAAGAGAATACAGCGATCAAAAGAAAATATACATGATAGACATCGTTGAAGAAACAAAAATGGATGATGATCTCATTACAATTAATGCTGATGAAATGCTGAAAGGATTAAGGAACGACGGGAAAATAGCACTTTACGGAATTTATTTCGATTTTGATAAAGCAGAAGTTAAACCGGAATCAGAATCAACGTTAATTGAAATCGCTCAATTATTAAAGAAAAATCCATCGATAAATCTTTATGTGGTAGGCCATACGGATATGAAAGGGTCACTTGAATATAATATCAATCTTTCTAAAAATCGTGCAAATTCTGTCGTTAGTGAATTAGTAAAAAAATATGGAATTACTCAAAACCGTCTAAGCGGTCATGGAGTTGGGCCTCTTTCGCCCATCTCTACTAATAGTACTGAAGATGGAAGGAAACTTAACAGGAGAGTTGAGTTGATATTAAAATAAATTCTCGTTACAGAATATTTGGATAAAATAGTTTTTCGAAAATTATTGGTTGATGATTTATGAATGTATTAATAAAACCCACTAGTTTATTACTGTATCTGTTGGGAATTTTTAATTTCTTTTTCATAGGAGCATTATTTGCTAAGTTAGTTGGATCTGGTGAAGGACAGGGATTGGCTTCAGGAGCAATTGTTGTAGGCTATGGTTTATTATTTGCTTTTTTGGCTCTAATTGGGTCAATTCTTTTTGTTTATTTTGCAAAACACAGCGCGGTTGTTCTTATTAATAAAATTTTGCTTGTTGTTTTTATAATTGCAGCTGTAATTTTAACTATTAGAATTATAAATCTTAATCAGAAACAAGAAATACAAAAAAAAGAAAATCGCCAAAAAATAACTTCTCCTCCTGCAATTTTAATTTATAATTAGTTTGAATTTTAGAAGCTAAAAAATTGTTATGGAATTTTTCCTTTCATCAACCCGATTATTATTCAGAAAATGGGGGATTGATGACTTGTATTTTGCTGAAAAACTGTGGGGGAATAAAGAAGTAACAAAATATATCTCGGCTAATGGAAAATTCAGTTTTGAAGAAATATCAAATCGTTTAAAAAATGAAATTGATACACAGGATAAATTTGGAATGCAGTACTGGCCGGTTTTTTTGAAAAGTAAAAACGAATTTATAGGCTGCTGCGGATTAAGACCTTATAATTCAGACAAAAATATTCTTGAATTAGGCGTTCACATTCTTCCAGAATTCTGGAGAAAAGGTTACGCTTCTGAAGCTCTGAAAGTTGTTATTTCATATGCTTTTAATTTTTTGAAAGTAAGTGGACTTTTTGCAGGCCATAATCCTGAAAATGAAATATCCGGAAAACTTCTGATAAAAAATGGATTCGATTATACACACAATGAATTTTACGAGCCTACTGGATTGAATCACCCTTCTTATTTATTAACAAAGGAAAAATTTATCAATCTAAATCGCTGTGAATCTCAGGAATAATTAAGTGCAGTGCAAATAAGAAATATTAATGAGAGCTCATTCAACCTAGAAAGGGGCATCAGTTTATGAATTAGGTAATAGATAATTAAATATTAGTTGAATAAATGGCAAAAAATGCTGAAATTATCAAAATAGAGGACTTTTTCAAATAAATATTGCAAATATTGGCTTTTGGATTTAGCTTATATTTGTTAAATTTACTCCGATTATTAGTAACAATTGGAGTTAGTCATTTATGGCAAAGAATTTTGTCTCTAATAAAGACGAAACTGTCAGAATGTTTGAAAGTGATTTCTTTGAGGCATTGTCAAAAGTCCATTTTACAGTGCCATTGTATATTTATGTTCCCGTAATAGCATATTTCCTTTACAGAACCATTGCAATTTACGAGATGTCATTTGTTACAATAATTTCAATGATTTTTGTAGGAATTTTTATATGGACAATTACTGAATACACGTTGCATAGATTTATATTCCACTTTCCTGCAAAAACTAAATTTGGTAAAAAAATTCATTTCATATTTCATGGGGTACATCACGACTACCCCAGCGATTCCAAAAGATTAGTTATGCCACCGTCAGTAAGCATTCCGTTGGCGCTTATGTTCTATTTTCTGTTTGAAGCGATTTTCGGAGTTGTTTATGTAGCGCCGTTCTTTGTCGGATTTATAGCAGGATATCTGTTTTATGACTTAACTCATTATGCTATTCATCATTTTAATATGCATAGTAAGTTCTGGCTTGCTATAAAAAAGCACCACATAAAGCATCATTTTGAAAATTCTGAAAAGGGCTTTGGTGTGAGTTCTCCATTGTGGGACGAGATTGTTGGAACTAATTTTCCAAAAAAATAGTCTATTTATATTTTATCAGGATAAGATTTTATGCATACTTTTGAGGAAAAAGGATCTCAAGAAGTCAGGAAAAAAATTCTTCTTATTGAAGATAATAATGATACCCAGCTTATATTTAAGGTTTATTTAAGAAGTCAATATGACATTGAAATTGCTGATACGGCGGAAAAGGGAATTGAGCTATTGAATAAAAATAAATATGATCTTCTGATACTGGATATAAACCTTCCGGGTAAACTGGATGGAAATGATGTTCTTAATGAGATTAATAAACAAAAAAACATTATTACTTGTCCGGTTCTTGTTGTAACAGCTTATACAATGAACAATGATAAAGAAAATTTTCTATCACGAGGAGCTGATGGTTTCCTTTCCAAGCCTGTACTAAAATCCGATTTCCTCAACGAGGTAAATTCTTGCACCGCAATGGTCAGCTAATATTTTCTCTTCAACATAATCCTTAAAATTATTTATATTAATTATCAAAACGCTTCTTTTATGAAGGAGCTAACAATATTTTAAATTATTATCCCAGTTTATGAAATCATTGTCTAAATACCTGATTATTCTGATTATTGCAACAATATCTTTTGTCTGCGAAAGTAGAAAAGAAAGGCCAGTATTTATCCGGGTAAATGAACTTGGATTTTTACCCGGTGATTTAAAAACCGGTGTTATTTTTTCGGAATCCCCAATTGATAATAAAGAATTTGTAATAAAAGATATTGATAGTAATAAGGATGTATTTCAAAATAATTTTATTAATACTTTTTATCAATACGATAAGTTTAAATATTGTTATACTATAGATTTCTCAAAGCTAAAAACCATAGGTAGATACCAGATTGAGTCGGGCGGTGTAAAATCAATTCAATTTAAAATCGGGGCTGATGTATATAATGGACTTGTTGATTCACTGCTCCTGTTTTTTAAAGCACAAAGATGTGGCCCGACTAATCCTATTCTGCATGCTCCCTGTCATCTCTCAGATGTTGTTCGGGTAGTGGGAGATGAAAAAGCAGGTCCTCTAGATTTAACAGGGGGATGGCACGATGCTGGTGACTATGTAAAATTTTTATCAACAACTGCCTATGCAACTTATATGATGATTTTTTCTTATGAGTTTGATCGAGATAAATTTGACTTTGACGATAATAAAAACGGAACACCTGATATATTAGAGGAAGCAAAAATTGGACTTGATTGGCTTCTTAGAGCAAACTATTCTAAATATAAATTAATTACACAGGTGCAAGATGTTAGTGATCACAATACGGGCTGGCGTCTTCCTGAATATGATACACTTAGATATAATCGTCCCGGGTTTGTAGGAATAGGAAAAAATCAAGTAGGTATTTATTCTGCTGTAATGGCTCTGGGAGCCAGAGTATGGAAGGAAAGGTTTCATTCAGTTGAATTTTCTCAAAAGTGTATCTCTGCCGCTGAAAATATTTATTCCCTTAGGAATAGTGTACCTAATTTGGATAAAAGTGAGTCCGGGTTCTACCAGGATTCAAAGTTTTGGGGAAAATTGGCACTCGGTGCAATTGAAATGTTTATTACTACAAAAGATTCAACTTATTTAAGAGAAGCAATTTCATATGGAGATAGCGCAGGTTCAGATTATTGGTGGAGTTGGGGAGATTTAAACTCCCTGGCAGATTATAGAATTGCTAGATATTTACCGCGTTTTGGTAATTATATTTTTAATAATCTCTATGATTTCAATAATCATAAAGATAAATCTGTTTTCAAAGAAGGAATGGCATTTACATGGGGAACAACAAATTCATTCCTTGGTGTTGCATTACAGCAGATACTTTACAAGAAGTTAACAAGTGATGATAGCTTTGATTCACTGGCAATTTATCAGAGAGATTATGTTTTGGGAAGAAATCCATGGGGGATATCTTTTATTTATAATATCGGTTCAAAATTTCCACAACATCTTCATTCACAAATAGCATTTTTTAATAACGGTTATATACCCGGCGCTGTAACTGCTGGTCCTGCCCCTGATGAAGTTTTAAATAATTATGAAATAAAAAGGGAAAATTTTCAGTACGATCTCTTTAATTCGAGAAATGCTAAATATTTTGATGATGCTTCTGATTATATTACAAATGAGCCTACAATAGTAGGTAACGCAACTGCAATATTTGTCTTTGGAAATTTTGCACACTAGTTGTTCCAATTAACAAATATTAATAAAATTAATGGATTTTAGATATAAAGTAGTTTTTATCCAATCTTTGTAAATTCTTATAAATTATAGGGTTTTAATCCTGTAACATTATAATACAACTGCGAAATTTGTTGTCTCTGTTTAATGCACAGAAATTTCCAAATTATTTGATTTTCGATAAAATCAGTAGGAAATCCGATTCGGCACAGTATTAGCATTAATACAAGAAAAATAATAATGTGCTTTATGAACAAAAAAATTCAACTCTTGCAATCTGGTATCCCGTTAGTAGACAATGCCTGGGGCGGTCTCTACAGAGGAGGTACATACCTATTGATCGGGGCACGTAAATCCGGCAAGACATTAATAGGCTTACAGTATGCTATGGAATGTGCAAGGCAGAAAGAAATTTGCCTTTATTTTACAAGTATGCGCCCAAAAGATTTAATGATACAGGCTGCTTCAATAGATTTTGATTTACAGCATTATATGAATCAAAACCTGATAATTGTTGTAAGAGTTGCTCCTCCATCCGACCTTTATGAAGTTAGCAATCCGGATGAATTTTTGGCAGAATATATGAATGATATTATAACAGTTGTTAAACAATATCAGCCAAATAAAATAGTATTTGATGAACTAACTCCATTTATCGGATTCAATAATATTCAGCTGCTTCAGTCTTCATTTACTAAAACAAGTGAAGAGATCGAAGACTCCGGTATAACAAGTTTGTTTATCCTGGGTGATCCGGCAACACCAGCTGCCCGGTCCATAGTTGATTCGCTTACATCATTTTCAACCGGCATAATTTATCTGAATAAATTTGAAGAAACCATCAGGGGGAAAAATGGAGAAATAGTTATTACCCCTAATATCGGACATACTGAAGGACAGTTTAAATCCAAATATCAAATAGAACCTTACAAAGGAGTAACAATAGATTTCACAGGTTCAACGGGATTTCATTCTGTAGGTAAAATCGAAAAAAAAAATGATGAGCAATTGATCAAAAATGTCCCCCAAAATTATAAATCACTCGCAGATATGGATACACCGAATGGGGATATTATCCCCTTAAGCTATTATCCATTAGATGATTTTAAACTTATTCTAAATAATCAGATAGCCTTATACAAAAGTACGGGCCAGGTCTTTACCATATTATCTTTCCATTTTGATCAAACTGCTGAAGAGAAAGGTCTGCTGACTCTAATACAATTGCAGAATGCAATAAGGCTTTCTACAGAGAAAAAGGATAAGATTTGCCTGTTAAGCAATAAAGTAATTGTGTTGTTGGTAAAAGAAGAAAGGGAGAATATCCTTAGTTTAATTTCAAAAATTAAATCAAATCTACCTAGTCAGGATAAAGATTATATAAAAGAAACTGTAAAATATATCTCAGTATGTGCAGTAAAAGTTGATGAGACAGTGCAAAATGCAGATGATATCTTTGAACAATTAATAACTGATAATCCGGCTGAGAAAAATAGACTTTATTTTCAATATTAACTTGCTACTTATGAAAAATAAATTAATTTTATCGGTAATCTTTTTGTTTATTCTTTCTACCTGTCAGCAAATAAGCGCCCAGATAAATTCCAAAGATTTAAAAATTGAAGCTATTGGTCAAATGCGTGTTGGTCGTTACGGTGAAGCGATTGATTTGTTAAATAGATTTATTTCGGCAGAACCACAAAATCCTGTTGGATATAATCTTCGGGGTCTTTGCTACGAAAAGCGATCAGATTATGAAAATTCGACCTATGATTATAAATCTGCATTAAAATTAGAGCCCTCAAATGATGAATACCAAAAAAACTTGGCTCGGTCTTCAGATGCATGGCATTCACTTCTTTATAATATTATTGAAGGCCACAAAAGAGAGATTGCAATAAATCCCAATATTCCAGTAAATTATCTTGAAATTGGAAAAGCCTATAAACGTTTAGGAGACTGGGAAACAGCGGAAGAATGGTACGATAAGTATTTAGGAAGAGAGGAAGCTTCTGCTGATGAAATAATCAGGTATTCAGAAATATTGGCAAAAAATGGTCACATTGCAAAAGGAGAACCAATATTAAGAAAATATACTGAAAAATATCCTGATGACCACAGACTATGGTCCAGGTATGCTTATTTTACTTTATGGCTTGGCAAACGTAAAACTTCAATTGACGCATTTGAGCATTCACTTGCATTAAAACCTTTCTTTAAAGAAGCCTTAGACGGCCTTGATCGTGCTAAAGGAAAGCCTTATATCTATACTATAAATGACACGACCGTTAAATCAAATTATGTAAAACAAGCTTTACCAACTTTTGAATATCCGATTGATAGATATTATCGGCTTCTAAAAAGGGATCCACAAGACCAGGAAATGAGATTTAAACTTGTTAAGTCTTTAGTAATAGCAAATAGATACCAGGAAGCAAAAGATCAGCTGAAAATATTATTAAGAGATACTTCAAAAGCTCAATTATATAATGAATATCTTTCTAATGTTCAGTCGATCATGGACAGCGTTTATAATGTTAATATAGCAAAACTTAAAAGCCAGCTAGAGAAAGATCCTGACAATGTAAAAATAAAATTAAAATTAGCAGATTATTATACAAGTATTGAACAATATGATAATGCAATACCATTGTATGAAGATTATATCAGAGCATTTCCAAATAATGATCAGGTTAGATTTAAATATGCACAGGTCTTAAGCTGGAATCAGCTGTTTGATCAATCATCGGTACAAATTGATGAATTACTAATATATGACCCCGACAATGTAAAATATCAATTGCTCCGTGCGCAAATTGCAGTATGGGTGAGAAAAGATTCCGCACTAGCACAAAATTATCTCGATAATATTTTAAGTAAACAACCTGAAAATGTAGATGCTCTTGTTGCTTTTTCTTCTCTATATATGCAAAAAAACGATTTTGAAAAAGCACAGAATATAATAGACTATATTAAAACTCTTGATCCCGGGAATGAAAATATTATTGTTCTCCAAAATGATCTGGAATTGCAAAAGTCGCGCTATGAGCAGGAACAGCTTTTTGCCATATTATATAAGGCAAGAGACCTTTCCTATCAGAATAAATGTGAGGAGGCTCTTCCATTGTACAAAGAGTATATGACTAAAGCACAACCGAATATTTTAATCACAAGGGAATATGCAGATGTAAATGTTTGTGCCGGACATTATGAAAAGGCTATATCTTTATATAATAGATTGCTCGCACAAAATTATGACTATGATCTGGCGGTTCAAAGAGCTAAAACTTATTATTTTATGGGTGATTCTATTAATTCCCTTTTGTCATTTCAAAAACTTCAAAAAGAAACTCCCAATGATTTCGTAGTTAACATGTATCTTGGCGATTCATTTGTAAAGATGCAAGAATATGGTGAAGCAAGAGATATTTATAATAATATTTTAGATAATCTAAACCCTGATTCAAGCCAGACAGAGCTTATTGTGCAGAGAAAGGAATGGTTGCCGGTTACAGGATTCAGTGGAATTCCTAATTATACTTCAGTTTCACCATATGCAAGTTATTATTCTGATAATTTTGGATTCGGATACTTCACTTCAGGTTTAAGAATTGATTTTGGGTTAACGCAATATTTGTCTGTGGGCGTTGAAGGATTTAGAAACTCATTAGAGAGCAACTCCATTAATGCGAATTACAATAATATCAGGTGGAACCTGGGATTAAAACTATCTGATTATGTCTCACTCGGTGTTGGATTAGGAAGCTCGTTCTATAGTAATTCAGAAACTAAAACAATTGTTAATGGATTTTTTAGAATTTCAGATCCTGAAGTTTATTCTGTAAGGCTTGGCTATTCAAAAACTGATGCAGCACTTGTTGTATTTTCTCCTTCACTTGTTGGTACAAGAGAAAATGCAAACACATTTACTCTAAATGCCTATTACTTGCATAAATCGGGTATAAGAATCAATACAGACGTAACATACTTAACTGTACCTTTAGATAACAGCGGATTGAATGCAGAATTAAGAATTGGAAAGTACTTATTTGATAATTTTATTCTTGGGTATAATTTTTCATCATCTAATTTTGCCAGACAGGTGTCAGAATATTATTCTCCCTCAGGATTTGCATCACATTCTTTATTCGCAGACTGGGATATTTTAAAGGACTTGACTTCTACAGTTACAATAGGCGGAAGAATTGGAATGATTTCCAAAACAGGAATTATTATACGAGAAATTTATGCTGCTTCTACACTATCACTTGCAAGATCATTTACGTTACAAGGAAGTTTAAGACTAAGCAGTACTGCTCAAAATAATTTCGGTTATAATTCATTATCTAGTTATTTATCAGCTTACTGGGCACTGTAATTAAATATTCCTATAAATACCCTCAAAATTAATCAGAATTTATCCTGCGGAATAGATTCTGCATCCAGTCCCTAAACTCTTATAATTTAAGCAGTTGTGATTATTTCACAGGTGTATGAAAATGATACAGGGCAAAGGTATCATCTTAAAGTGCAACAAATTCTTTAGCGGAAAAGTTGAATTTCAGCTGCAAAATAGAAGAATCTAGTGGCATTATAATTGACCTTTATGCAATAATAATAGTAAAAATATAGTTTGATGAGAAAAGAGCAACAAATATTAAAATCCAAAATAACTATACCTCTACCGGAATCTTCAGTTGAAAAAGAAAACGAGGAGAAAAAATATTTAAGGAGAATTCTGGTTTCAGGTACAATATCTTTAATATTGATTGCAATTATCCTGTATGTTACACCAAAGACAATTTTAAATACTACCTCTTTAATAGAATATGCGACAATCGTTGCTCTTGTAATATTTCTTTTCATTTTGCTGCTAAGATACTTCGCTATTCTTTTATTGGCATATTTATATATTAATGAATATACCTACAAACCGGTTAATGGATTTTATCCTTTTGTTTCTATTATAGTTCCTGCTTATAATGAAGAAAGTGTAATTGCTGAGTCAGTAAAATCCTTGCTCAACCTTGATTATTCTAATTATGAAATAATTATTGTCAATGACGGATCAACCGATAAAACTAATGAAGTTGCAGAATCATTAGTTGGTTATCACGAGGGAAGAAATAACGAAATAAAAGTCTCATTAATAAATAAACCAAATGGCGGAAAAGCACAGGCTTTGAATGCCGGAATTAAGCAATCAAAAGCTGAAATAGTGCTTTGTATGGATGGAGACAGCCAGCTTTCGCCAGAATCAATAAAAGTTGCGGTAAGGCACTTTACTAATCCTGAAATTGGTGCAGTTGCCGGTAATGTAAAAGTAATGAACAGAGGGAAATTATTTACAGATCTCCAGGCCTTGGAATATATAGAAGGTCTGAACATGGCGCGAAGTGCACAGAGCTTTATTAGATTGGTGAACATTATTCCGGGTCCTATTGGTCTTTTTAGAAAAAAAGCAATTGAAGGTGCAGGTTATTATTCAAGTGATACATTTGCCGAGGATGCAGACCTTACACTAAAGGTTCTGGCAAACGGATGGAAAATATACTATGAGCCAAATTCTATTTCATATACAGAGGCACCGGAAAAACTACAGCAATTACTGAAACAACGATATAGATGGACACGTGGTATTATCCAGTCGATCAGGAAGCATAAAAAATTAATGTTTAATCCAACAATAAACTTTGGTGATACATTTATACTCTGGACTATGTTTTACGAAGCCTTAATTTGGCCGGCTATGAATATTGCTGCAAATTTGTTTTTTATACTTGCAGCAATGTTTTTCGGATTTACAGAATTTATATTTTTCTGGTGGGCAGGATTAGCCTTGCTGGATTTGGTAACAGCGCTGTATTGTGTAGCGGTTGAAAAGGAAGAATTTAGGTTAGTAGGCTATTCACTTATATATAGAATGTTTTTCATTCTCATAATTGATGTTAGTAAACTAATGTCAACAATAGAAGAATTTTTAGGAATAAGAATGACTTGGGGGAAACTGGAAAGAGTAGGAACTAAAAAAGTATAATAAATGAAAATTAAATAACTAAGAGGGCAAAAATGGAACTAATTCCGATACTTTCAACTATTATTCTTGTAGCTACAATAAGCACTTTTATTTTAGCTATAGGAGCATACATTCTCTATAAAACCAGAGAAAGCAAGGGACAGCAGGTTATTGCATCCCAGCCAAAGTCTGTTGAGGCTGAATTATATACTCCTGTCATAGAACGAAAAGTGCAAGGGAAACCCGCACCTGATTATGTGCAAACTCCATTCTCCACCGGTTATAAAAGCAGAGAACCTATATTTGCACAGGAGCGTAGTCAAGTGCAAACAAAAGCCACACCGCAATTCCAACGATATAGTGGAGAAAAAAAGACGGAACCAGTTAATTTGCGTGAAAAAACATATAAGGGACAGGTAGCTCCTATTGAAAAAGAAAAAAAATTAAAAGATTCAAAATTCCTTAAGTATACTTCAGAAGGTTATGTAGATCCAAAAACAGATAAAAGTACCGGAGCTTTAAAGTGGCGATAGAAAAATCCAGAAAGCGTGGAATAAACCAACCACTTATTCTTGTGAGTGGCGTAATCTTTTTATTGGGCGCAATACTTACGTATTTATTTATTCTGCGTGGTGTTTATGGAAAATTTAATGCTGCTGATTTGGCACCAGACTTATCGATCATTAAAAGTGCAATTTCTACTGAAAAGCCAACGATAGCTATTCTATATTCCAAATATACTGAGAATATGTTGCCCGATGGCAACACATGGCTTAATGATAATATTATTACCTGGAAGAAATTCCTTGATGACGCAAATAAAAATTATGAAATCATTGCAGATTCTACGATTGAACTAGGCCTTGCGAAAAATTATGACCTCTTAGTTTTGCCTGGTTCAAAATCGCTAAGTGATAAAGAAATCATGGAAATCAAGAAGTATCTTGAGAATGGCGGCAGTGTATTTGCAACAAGCGGTATTGCATCCTATTCTGATGATGGAAAATGGAGAGGATGGGATTTCTTTTCTGAGATATTTGGATTGAAATTCACTAAAGAAATTAAAAATGATTCTTTTACGAAAATTCATACACTTAGAGGCGGTCTTCCTTTAACAGCTGGCATACCAACAGGATTTCCATTAAATGTTGCTACCTGGGATCTTCCAATTGCTGTAGAGGTAATGGATCCAAGAACTACCCAGGCTAGTTTCTGGTATAATTATAAACTTGAAGATGGTCTTGTAAGGGAAAACATAAAAAAAACGGCGGGTATAGTTTACGGAAATTATGGGAAAGGTAGATTTGTATGGATGGGTTTCGAGATAAATTCAATAATCGGAGCACAAGAAGACTATATATATTTTGATAAATTATTTACAAATAGTATCAAATGGTTAATTTATCGCCCAATTGCATTTGTTAAAGAATGGCCTGCCGGCTACGATGCTGCTGCTATGCTGGCTCCAACTATAAATAAAAACCCTCATAATATTGAGAATCTTGAAAACATTTTGGAATCGGAAAATGTAAAAGCAAGTTTTTTTGTTTCTACCAAGGTAGCTAATGAAAATAAAAATTTAATTAAATCATTAACCAATTATGGTAATATTGCTCCGCTTGTTGATATCGGTTATCTAAATTCTATCAATGATACTGTTAATATCTTAAATGATTATAATACTCAATCTCAGCAATTTTTAACTGCTAAAAAGAATCTGGAAAACTTAACTGGCACACAATTATTCGGTTCATATCCTCTTTATGGACTTTATGACCAAAATACTCTAAAAGCTTTAATCAAAAATGGATATAAATATGTTGTCACAGATTCTCTTACTAATAGCTCGGTGCCCCAAAGTGTCGTTCTGGGTGATAGCCAAATTCTTTCGATGACCAAAACTGCTCGTGATGATTATGAAGTAATAAGAGATTTTGGATTAAAGGATTTGCCGTTTCAGTTTTATACATATCAGGAAGATATTGATAGAATACTATTTGAAGGGGGGATGTATTTATTCAAAATGCATACAGAGTACCAATGTACCAAAGAAAATATAAGTGTTGTTAAAGATATAATTAAGGAACTTAAAAGGAAAAATTTCTGGATTGCAACGGGGAACGACATTGCTAAATGGTATGCAATGAAAGGCAAGGTAGAAATCAAAACGGATAAAAGGGGGCCAAACAGAATTACCCTTACAATTTCAAATCCGGGTAAAGAAATTGTTAATAATATGGTTATTCAGCTAAATCTAAATAACCGGGCAAAAGGCATTTCATTAAGCACAGAAATTATTGGAACTAAAAAAGCAACATACGATTTTGATAAAAAGGGTCATATAGTTTATGTTTATATAAATGACCTTAGACCTGGTGAATCGAGAACCTATTATGTTGATTATCAGGCATCTAATTCCTGAATTTACGAGTCAAAAGTCATAGTCCTGTTGCAAGTGGAACAATAGCTAGTAGTGAGAATATAGTACCTTGTACCTGAATTGATTAGAATAAAATTTATTGTGTAAAATATTATTCCATCTTTTTTCTGAACAGAATTTGGTGATATACAATTTTACACTGCTAAACAAGACTAATTCCATTGTTTTCAGGTTAATCGTTACTAATTTTGTGTCAAAATCAAAGTAAGTTTAACCTGGCTTGAATTTATTAAATTGTTTGAGGAATATTTGGATTCGCAAAATAAATCAAATAGTAATTTATTTGAAGCATTGAGCCAGCATATTAAAGACCCCCTTATTGTGATGGATCTTAATTGGAATATTTTGTTCTTTAATAATACTGCATCAGAATTTCTTAATTTAACTGAGAAAAATGAAAATTTCCTAAAATTTTTGGATGCAGAGAACGGGGAACAAATAAAAAATCAGGTTGAAAAAACAGCACCCTCTTCACTTCCAATAAGTCTTAATACAACTCTAATTACTAAATCTGGAGAAGAAACTGAGATAAACTTATCCATAAATTCTTACCAGGAAAATGGCGATAAATATATATTCTGCAGGATAAAAATAGATGATAATAAGATAATCCTTGGGGGTAAAACAGAAATTGTTGTTGGTAAGAATGAATTAAAAGATAGAATTAAGGATGAAGAAATCTTAAATATTATCGATGAAATAAAATCTCAATATCCATTCTCCCTGATTGGGAAGGAAAAAATTCGGAAGTTAATAGATAATCTAAATTGCCTGTTTTGGATAGAAGATGCCTATGGTAAATATCAATTGATAAATAATAAAATGGCAGAAAACCTGGGATATGAAACATCAAAAATTGAAGGAAAAAATGTTGTTTCTTTCCTCCCTTCACATCTTTCAGATTTTTATAATTCTGTTGTTGCATTCATTAAGAAATCACTTAAATATATTATTATTGAAGGAATGCCGGTAGTTAATCATAAATCAGAGTTAAATTACCAAACTATAGAAATCCCATTAAGTGATGTTGACAAAAATGTAATAGCAATTATCGGATTTACTCAGGAAGTGAATTCTCAAATTACAGAGTTAGGTATTTCTGAATTTATGAATGCTAAAAAAAATTTGCTTCATTTCCTGCCTTTACCGGTTGCATTGATAGGTAATGATGGAAATTTTAAGCAAACAACTGAAGAATTTCGTAAATTATTTGAAACAGAATTTCCGGATTTAAGAGGACTAAATTACAAACGTATTTTGTCCGAAGAAATTGTAACAAAAATTGATGGATTTTTAATTTCAGAATTGGATAATCTTGAATTTAATGTAAATAAGCAGCCCAAATTCAAGGAAAGTTTTTCAAGCGAATTAAATGTTAATCTTCAAAAAATTTTAAACGATAATTATGCGACAGAAGGATTTTCAATAATAATTATTAAAAAAGAAGAGAAAAGCGATCTTGATAAATTAATTACCGGAAGAGGCAAAATGTTTGATATTTTAATCGAAAATAATCCAGAACCGATTTTCATTTACGATAAGGAAAATTTGAAATTCTTGGAGGCAAATAATGCTGCTTTACAATTATACGGTTACAACAAGGATGAATTTCTTCAATTGGATCTAACCGATCTATATTCACCCGAGGATATTCAAACTTTAATCGATAGTTCAAAAGAAAGCGGCGAGAAGGGGGAATTTAGCGGTCCGATCAGGCATAAAAGAAAAGACGGCTCTACCGTATTTGTTGAAGTAAGCAGAATCGATTTAAAATATGAAGAGAAAGATGCACTTTTTAACATAGTTAGAAATGTTTCTGAAAAGCTGGAACTGGAAAACAAAAATAAAACACTTGAATCTGTATTTCAGATAACGAATGACATGGTATTTCTAACAGATTCTGCAGGATTCATTACTTATGTAAATAAATCGGCTATTGAAACTCTTGGTTTTGAGGCCGATGATTTTGACCATAGTTCCTTTGCTTCTTTTGTAAAAGATGATTTAAGAGGCTCTATAAATTCAAATATTTTTGCAAAACGCGGAGAAGACATAATAAAAATGGATCTTGAGTTAAAAAGATCTGATGGTAGTTTAATAAATTCAAAAATTTCAGCCTCACCTGTAATTAATCACCTTGAAGAAATTGAATCATTCACTATTATTGGCAGGGAAATAATTCCCGCCGAGGTGCAGACAAAAGAAGTTGTTAAAGAGGTCGTAAAAGAAGTTGTTGTTGAAAAACCTGTTTATAAAGAAACCGAAATACCTGCGAATAATAATCCAGCATTTTTATCAAATTTTTTCCACGAAATTTTAACCCCTATAAACGTAATTTTGGGTTTTGTACAGGAACTAAAAGAAGGAATATCTGATCCAACTCCTGAACAAAATGAATCGATTGATATTATCAGTCAGAATCGAGAACGACTATTAAATTCGATGAATTCCATTATCGAATACTCAAATATTGAGAGAAATAAAATTGAAATAACCAAAAGGCAAATTCCAATTACAGAAATAATAGATCATTTACAGACTAATATTAATGAAATTACGGGATCTAATAAAACTGAATTTGAATACGGTAAGATATCCTCTTCCTTAAAATTTACTTCTGATAAATCCAAATTTCAACATTTGGTGGGACTTCTATTAAAAATAAGTTCATTATCGACAAAAGAAAAAAAAATATATTTCTCTGCATATCCACAATCTGATAAGGAGATGGTTTTATCATTTAAGGATAATTTTTCATTTATTTCAGATTATATGCTTAGAGTATTAAGAAGTATATTTTTATTCAATGAGGAGGAAGATTCAAAGGATTTTGG